>Ga0114997_10000276_pt1 | contig 40962 bp, 30 predicted proteins | sample ArcticOcean_MG_C_2_FD_87045 | JGI IMG/M metagenome (GOLD analysis project Ga0114997, IMG submission 87045) | Marine microbial communities from western Arctic Ocean - ArcticOcean_MG_CB4_136 | ecosystem: Environmental > Aquatic > Marine > Oceanic | place: Arctic Ocean: Canada Basin | collected... | reverse complement strand
GTTTCGATGGCGTAAAATTCCCCTTCTTCCATTTTCGTTGCCTCGCCGCCTTTCACGATGGGAACGGATTTCCCGGCATGAATTTGGTACGGTGCGATTGAATGACCGTTCAGATTTCTGCAGCATTTCACTTCAAACTGCTTCCCGCGAATATCTACACTGTGTGATTCCATAACCTCTTGAATAGCTTCGCCAATATCGCATAAACGTACGTCGATCCCGGATTGTTTAATTCCTTCGTCCGTCGCTTCTTTCACCGCTAATAGTAACTCGTCGTAATCTGGAACGAACGTCTTTGTGAACGCGCAATCTATAATTCTCCCGCTAATTTGCGTCCCAAAATCAAATTTAATCACGTCGTTCACGTCGATGATAGTTTCGTCACCCCCGTTTGGCGTCCAATGCGCGGCTATGTGGTTTTGCGAGCACCCGGTTGGAAAAGCAACGCCGCACTCTAAACCTTTCGCGTTTAACAGCTTCCTCACTGAATTTTCCAACGTCTCACACACGTCAATCATTTTCATTCCCGGTTTCACCCACTCTTGAATGTATTTTCTCACTTCTCTGTGTACTTCAGCGCATTGCCTCGCGTTATCGTACATGTCCAACTCCAGTCTTTCCAACTCCCTCTTCTCCTCGGAATCCAATCGCCAGGACGTTTTCCCGTTATTATCTCGATACTCTTGCATTTCCCCTTCCGGGAAGCCGTTTGGAAAGAGTTCAGTCACTGGTACCGTCGGTGGTGCCGTTTGTTCTTTCGCCGCACCTGCGGGTGTGTATTTTACTCCGTTCCCACCAGAGGAAGATTTCTTCTTCTTCTTCTTCTTTTTCTTCTTTCCTGCTGCTGCGGCGTTCGATGAATTTATTTTTACTTCTTCTTCTTCTTCGTTTTCGTTATCGTCGTCGTCTCCATCTTCTTTCTTCTCGCAAAGGTTATCGTTCAAGTTCAGATTCTCAATCTTCTCTTTCACTTCATCTTCTTTGTCTTCTTCTTCCTTTTTACCTCCCATATTCTAATCTTCTTCTTTGTCTTCTTATTTTTAGGGGTGTGACACCGTTTTGTGGTGGTTGTTTGTGTGTTTTGTGAGAGAAACAAGAACAGAAAAGAAAGAACGCGCTATTACACACAAGTAGACGCAAAAACAGACGCACTCGAAAGAAAGAAAAAATGTCTTCTGCGACGAAGGCGTTGGAAAAGCTCGCGCAAAAGAAGCGAAGAGAGAACGAGATGAAGAAAATCCAGAAAGAGAGGGAAGAAGCGGCAAAGAAATCCTCGTGTTGCGGGGGAGGTCATATGGAGGGAAAAGAAATAGATTCGGATTACAATTCGAGCGATGAGGAAGTGGAATTAAGAGACGAGGATTCCTCGGATGACGATGACGACGACGACGAGAATCAAGGAGCGATTAAAGTAGGCCGTAAGCGCGTTTCTTTGGGATCTAAGAAAGACAAGTTAATTTTTGGCATCAAACCGTTGCCTTTCTTCTTTCTGTGCTTATTCATGTTTGTTCCAGTGTTCACCTTCTTGGACAAGTTCTTCAAGTTTTCGCAACCGAGTGGACCGAACGCGTATTCACACATACGAACGCCGAAACAACAGGAATGGTACATGAAAATCAAAGCGTATTACGAGGACGTAAATCCAGCGAAATTGGGAGAAGTTCCGCGGTTGTTGGCAAAATACAAAGGACGAGAGGAAAAGTTGTACAAAGCGCTCCGGAAGAAGTACGAAAAGAACTACGACCCGCACAAGACGAGAGAGGAGTTTTAATGTACTCGTATGTAGTAAGATATTGAATTTAATTAGGATAGATAAAATCTAGTGTTGCTAAAGTCATTGTGTAGCGGATTATATCCTGTCTTTGTTTCGCACGCGCCTCGTTCGCTATATTTCTCCATGAACTCTTTCGTCGTGAGGTGCATTCCTTTGTTTTCGTTGAGTAGTTTCAACGTATCAAAACATGTTGGAAAGAAAACATCAGAACTTCCAACGACGCCATCTAAATATGAATTTATATCGTAAGTTATACCACCGGTACCCTGAGAAGCGACGACGGGCGCGTTTAATCCATCCATTTTCGCCTCGGGAAGCGCGTCGAAATCTGCGAACACCAACCGATGCCCGGGAACGAATTCACGCAAGTTTTGCAAAGCAAAACTACAGCCAGTAGGAAGGTAAATAGTTTGATTTCTGGTCAAATCCGCGGTTGAACTCACGTCGCGCTTTTTAAACATGCGCTTTACAGCATCGCTCAAGTGCGTCCAAATTGGAAGACTTTTACGAACCTCGACGACTTTATTGAGCACTCGTTTAATCTCCTCGTCCGTAATCGGTTCGTAAAATTCGACCCGGTCTTTCCCTTCTCGTTCGCGCTTCACTCTCGCCTGCATCCAATCACCAGTTTTCACACTCATGATGACTTTATCGTGCACTAAATTATCTAATATTTCAAAGCCTAAAACGAAGCAGTTCTCGGTTGAGCCGTCCATGTGTTTTTGCACGATTTCCCGCCAACTCTCCTCTGCGTTTTTGCATTTCTGCATCGTCACGTCCACTGGTTTCCTCGTGCGGCGCCACACATTTTCATGTTTAGCTTTAAAAATTGCGTCATGTTGCATCGACAAAGAAACTTCGCTCACATCAACTGAGCAATATATCATGGATTCGTATATCTGCGGTTCGTTCGCTCGAAGGTAATTCAATATACCGACGGCGGCTGTTCCTGCACCACCACCGAGTTCTATCACTTTCAACGAAGCCGTGTGGTTCTTCTTTGTCTCTTCAATTAAATACCTCGCAATGGCATTCGCGTAGTGTGGCTTGAAAATTTCCACCGGCGTTAACCACTGTTTACCTAATTGAGTCCATTTTTGAGCGAGCGTTTCGGTGTATTCCTCTTTGTCTGCCATCGAATGAAAAGGCAGTGAGGCTTCCCCGCTATCAACACCAATTTTCCCAATCGGAGACTGTCCGTTTTGATTGAAATACCCTGTCGAATTGTCGTACAAGCATCTGCGCAAATAGTCTCTCAATAGCTCGCCCCTGTTTGCCTCGTTTAATTCTCTCGTCGTCGTCGTCGTTCTCGTCGTCGTTGTTTTCCTCTTCGCGTTGTTTTCTTTTCGTGTTGTCGTCGTTACGTTTTGATGACTATTAGAGGCCATAAATTTCCTCGTTAAGTATCGAACGCGTTTGGAGACGCGCAGCAGCAGCATCTCCTTCGGTTTTTCTCTTTCTCTGAATGCGTGGGCTACCGCATGGCTTCGAATACTTCTTCTTCTTTTGTTAAGTTGTTGTTACGTATTAGGTGATTTCTAATGTTTTTGAGGAATATCGCTTTCAACTATGGTTTTACGTACTACAACTTACTTCTCCTTAAATCTATTTTTGCTACGGTTTCTAAATGAACTTCATCCGGGCCATCGGCAATACGGAGCGTTCGCGCGCCGGCGTATAATCGAGCTAAAGGTGAATCTTGACTCACGCCTTCTCCGCCAAAGAGTTGGATGCACCGATCGATAACCGAACACGCCACGTTGGGAGCAGAAATTTTACACGCCGCCACTGCACTTCTCGCGCGCGAATCTTTTATGCCTAGCTGATCCAAAACGTGCGCTGCATACAAAGTGAGTAAGCGCGCACCATCTACTTCAACTCTACAATTTCCTAATACGTTCAGAACGTTTGAGTTTTCGGATAACGGTTTACCAAACGCGACTCGAGATTTCACACGGGCATAGGTGACGTCTAAACTTCGTTCGGCCATACCTACCAAGCGCATGCAATGATGTAATCGTCCAGGTCCTAAACGACCTTGCGCAATGGCGAATCCAGCACCTTCGCGTGCTAAGAGAGATTCCTTTACATCGACGACAACATGATCGAATATGACCTCGGCGTGACCGTGTGGAGCGTCATCATAACCAAAGACCAAAAGCGGACGAACGACTTTCACTTTATGATTGTTTAGCATTGGAACGAGAACCATGGACTGCTGCTCGTGTTGTGGACCCGTTGTTTTTGTCTTGCCCATAAATATAGCAATCGCACACCTCGGATCGCACGCACCGCTCGTCCACCATTTTCGACCATTCACGACGTATTGCGTGCCGTTCGTGCTTTTCACAATGGAACTTTCAATATTCGTGGCATCTGAGGACGCTACCGCTGGTTCAGTCATTGCAAAGCACGACCGGATATCGCCCATCAAAAGCGGTAACAACCACCTCTCTTGTTGCTCTTTCGTTCCATAGCGCAACAACACCTCCATGTTCCCGGTATCTGGCGCCGAACAGTTGAAAATTTCAGACGCCCAGGGGACTTTACCCATCTCCCGGGCCAAATGCGCGTATTCCAAGTTTGTCAGACCCGGTCCTTTGTACAACGCTTCGTCGTTGCCGCGAGCATTCGTAATCTTAATTAACGCTGCCGAATCTAAGGGCAACCACAGGTTCCACAATCCTTTTGCCTTCGCTTTCTTCTTCAATTCCTCCATTAGGGGATGCACAGACCATCGCTCGTTTGTCGTCGCATGTCTTTCAAAAACTTCCTCGGCATCGTACACGTGCTCACTCATAAACGCTCTGAGTCTTTCTAACAACATCATGCACTTTTCACTAGGTTCATAACCACCTTTAATCTCTTGCCTTGGAACTTTTGAAGCACCTCCTTGGACGACTACAACGTACGCGCGTTTGGCGAAGACTTCTACCAACGAACCCGCCTGTCGTGCGTTTCTAGAAGACGCATTTCCGGCGACCGCTCGGGCACGAACACCGGCTAAAATAGCCATGCCACGAAACATTGACAAGGCAACGTAGAACTTCCACTTTGAGCTTCCGCAGATATTCGGTAAACGCGCGTGTTGCGACCAGATATTGCAGTATTGCTTCTCGGTAGGTACTCCTGCCGGCACTTGATTCGAATCGCCGAATGAAGGATAAAACTCTAATCCGGGAGGTAAATAATATGGTAAGCAATTATACGCCACGTCCGCGTGCGGACAACCAACGGTAGACAATTCCCAATCTAGTACCGCGAGAACATCATCCGATCGTTCGTCATAGATCAAATTATCTAAACGATAATCGCCGTGGATTATTCGGTCGCTCACTTCCTCGCCGTCCTTGGGACAATTCGCATCCAACCACGCGACTAACTTCATGACGACTTCTTTTTCCGGTGTTTCTACCAACTTATTCGTAATACTTTTTTCGTATTGTCCGAACCATCTTTTCAGCGTTCGTCTCGAGTAACTTCCACTGGAGATGTTTCCGAAGGAAGTCAATCCCAGCTCGCGAATGTCGAACGAGTGCAAAGCGCCTAACGTTTTCGCCATGTTTTCGTATATTCTTGTCTTCCGTTCCTCTCTCGTAATGACTGGTAATTTCGGTTGTAAATATATCGTGCCTTGCACAAAGTCCATGATATAAAACGGCGTGCCTAAAATTGAACTATCTTCGCACAACAGAATCATCCTCGGGACTGGAAAGTTGGGGTGTTTTCTCTTCAACGCAAGCTGTACCTGAAATTCTCTCTCCACCGCGTGTGCGCTCGATAAAATCTTCCCACCCGGTTTCTTCCGCAAAACGTATGATTTCAACGTCCCATCTGTCATTTCAACGAGCAATTTGTACGTCGGATTCGATTGACCGTGACTGAACTGCGAAAGCTTTTGGATTGTTTTTATCCGTCGTCCAAACTCCTCGTCACCGCCTCTTTTTCTTTCCTGTCGCAAATAGTGCAGAAGACGTTTCTTCTCTCGCTCCATGTTGTTCTCGTTCTTCTGAACGTGAGAATCGTTCGGAACCTCCACGGTGGCAAAGTCAGTGCGGACAGACATCTCGTGTTGCCGCTGCTACTGCTGCTCCGTTTTTAGGTTGTTGTGCGTTTGTTTGAGAGAGGAAAAAAGAGTGAGAAATGGAAGGGGTGCTGAAAAACGAAAAACAAGAGGAGTGCGTCTTCAAAGCGGCGTTGCGGCAACGCGCACGTGTCATTGCAATGAGCTTTAGGATGGCATATGGTACGTGATATTATTAATTATTAAGCTGCTCTGTTCTCATCTTCCTAAATACTTATTCTTCGGTGAAGAAGGTGTATGCCAGACCGCCGAGAAGTGTTGCTATCGGCAAATCTCCGAAAAACCCACTATTGTTCTTTTTTGCCTTGGTCGTTGCGGGTGACTTTTTGTTCGCCGCGGCGGGTCGCTTCGTCCTTTTCTTACTCGCAGCCTCCTTCTTTTCTTTAAAAGTGGTTGGCTTCGCCGCCGTGTTTGCCGGCGCAGCAGCTTTCTTTGCCGGTGCACTTGTGGCCTTTTTCGCAGGCGCGGTGCTCACCGCACTCGCCGTTTTCTTCGGCGCAATTACCGTCTTCTTTGCCGCCGGTGCGGCCTTGACTACATTTGCCGTTTTCTTCGGAGCAGATGCTACTTTCGCCGCCTGCTTCGCCGGCGATGTTGCAGATGCAGCTGCTTTCTTAGATGGTGCCGGCGCCGCCGCCGGCGCTCCTTGCTTCTTCTCTTTGAACGTCATCGACTTTATCTTCGGCGCGGCGGTTGGCGCTGCCGCTTTCACGGCCGGCGCTTTCTTAAATGTCGGTTTGTACGTCAACGCGGCAGGCTTCGATGATTTTTTCACCACAGTCTTGGCAGAAGATGTCGAAACTTTCTTCGTCTTTGTCTTCTTTGCGGAAGTGGTTGCAGTCGCTTGGCGTTTCGCGGCGGGAGTAGTCGCGGTTGATTTCTTCTTCGCCGCCGCGGTAGCAGGTGAAGATTTCTTTTTCGGAGCACCAACTGATCGCTTTTTCGTGGACACCGTCCTTTGACTCTTGGCGCTTCCTTTACTTTTCGCACTCGCCGTTGATTTCTTCGCCGCGAGTTTTGCCGCTCGCTTTTCTTTGAACGTCTTCGGCTCCAATTCTTTGGCCTCGATTTCCGCCTTGAGCCTATTTTTCGGAATCGGCGACGCTTTCAATCGTTGCACGCGGAACACCTGTTCTTTTCGCGCAGCAATGACTTCTCTCTCCGCTCGCTTCTTCTTCTCGACGAGCGCGACGGCTTCTCTTTCCGCTTTTTCGCTCGCTAACTGCTCCTGTTTCTTCGCTTGCTCGGCGCGCGCGCGTCGCGCTTGCTCCTCTTTCTTTCGCTGTTTCTCCAAGTCAGCCTCGGTCGGTTTCTTTTCGACCGGAGCTGCTTCGGACGCAGGAGTTGGTGCATCTACCTCCGGTGCGCTGCTCGGTTCCGCGACAGCAGAACTACTCTCGCCCTTCAAGTCCGGCGCCTTTTCGCCTCCACCGCCTTGTTGCGCAGCGTCGTATTGTGCTTCAACACTCGTCGGAGCAGCATCGACGGCTACTTCGTCCGCGTACGCGAGAATATTCGAGGGGGAGGAAGCAAACATCGCAAAGATAACCGCGCTCGTTGCCGCGGCCATTCCCTTCACGTGACTCTCCTCGCTCGTCTTCGTCTTCTCTCCGTCTCGACGAGAAGAAGCGAATGCGGCGATACGTCGTCGATTGGTAGTAATCTTTTTCCCCGTCCTCTTCATCACAACATCATCATTGTTCTTCTTCTTCGAAGACAAGACGGACGTCGCGGTATTCGTTGCGCCGTGGTGATATTGCGCGTGCATCATTTTGATCGACTTTGATCGTTCTACGAGTATGTTGTGGACCTGTACTACGTAGTAGAAAGGTATTTATATATTATGTGTGATGATGGGTTCTATTTATGAGAGCACACAAACACGCGTAATCTTTTTTTTGTTACTTTTTGAAGAAGTCTTGATTTATTGGTGGTGAGATGAGAGGCAGTCACTCATCAGATTGGCGTTTTTGCTGCTTTTTTGCCTTTTTTGAGGGGGGTTGTTCACATTTTCCTTTTTCCTTCCTTCCTTTTTTCTTCCTTTCCTCTCACGAGAGAGAAAACTATTAAGTTAGTCTCGTACCTCTTCTCCTTTCTTCTTCTTCTTAGTATTCTTATCATCGTTAGTATTGGTCGGATGATCAAAATACACCTCTCCTCTCAATCCTTTCCCACTCATTAGCCTCGCTCTCGCTTCCGCGATCCTCTCCTCCTCTTCTTTTCTGCTCTCCAACGTCGCCCTCAGCGAGACGTACGAAACGTTCAGGATGAACAAACCGAAAATCATCCCGTACGCGGTGTGTTTTGACGGCGGTTTCCCTCCTTTTTTAAGAATGTACGACGTTAACGAGGATAGCATTCTTCTGCTATTGTTTTTCGGTGTTGTTTTACTACTACTCTAGTACTACGCGCGCGCGTGTGTGTGCACTCGTCGGGTTAAACTCCCACCCAACAACTCGTCCTAGGCGGGTTCATTTTTCTCCCCAACACTCGTCGGTCTTTTTTGTGTACTCGTCCCCCCATGGTGTTTGTTCACACAACGAATTCTCAACACCAAAAAAAGGGGACACCATCATCACAAAAACACATTTTTAATCAAACACACTATATGTACGGCTCTTTTGTCGTCGTCGTCGTCGTCCGTGCGCTTTTGGGGGTATAGAGGGACAACGCTAGAAGACATATATAATAATAACAGTGATAATGAGTGGTGATATCTCTCCCACGTATTCCTCCTCTTCCTCCTCTCCAGGAAGGATGAAACGGATGCTCATGCGAAGTCCACACGCGTTTTCGACAAACTCAGACGCGACTTTACCTCTCGTTTTCGCGAACGTCGGTTTGATCTTATTCGTCGTCGCCGGAGTGTTTTATATCAAAGAGGATTGGGATCGGTTTTCGTTGTTGTGTGTGTTAGGCTACGCGTCTATTATAATTGGATTGATACTACCGGAACTCTTAGCAGACGTGGACAAAGTAGGCAGAACGACCTTCCACCCAACTGAAACGAGAGAAATCGACGATAAAATAGAAAAGGGCATCCGAGAGAGAAAGTGGATACAATTCTGGGGTACTGTTATGATGATTGTGGGGATATTTCTAGGTATTGTTGGTAGTTTGTTGTATTCGCCAACCATCGTTAGCGTATTATCCAGTAAGATGATACCGTTGATCGACGAAGCCAATCTGGTTTGGGCGATTTCGTTTCTCATCTTCCCCGTGGGATTCGGGTTGTTGACGTACGATAAGTTGATGACGCTTCAGTCGCTGGCAGATGAAGGCTTGGATGACGAAGGGTCCGTGACAATTTGGCATCCTCAAATGCGCGTATTTCTGTGGACAGAAATATGTTTGATTCTTTTTGCCATCGCTGGCGTAGTGGTGGTCTCCTTGCCAAACGCGCTCGGAGAAGCCTTCGGCCTGTTTCTCTTCGCCCTGGGCGCATTGATAAAAGCTTGCTTATTGTTTTACGAGTTACGTGGTTAGAAAAAGTAGCAATAGTATTAGTTGTACCACGGTAGCATTCTTTTAGCTTTTGTATCAGTAGTAGATCTAAATGATGTATCATTAAATAAGCAGGTTTGTTTCTATAATCTAATCGTCTATGAAGAAATCGACGCTTTTTCTCGTCCTCTTTGTCAGTACTTCTGGGCCGTCGTCGAGTATTAATATCGTGTGCTCGTACTGCGCCGAGTTCTTCCCGTCCGAAGTGACTGCTGTCCACCCGTCTTTCCAATGCTTAGCAGCTCGAGTACCTGCACAAAACATTGGTTCTATAGTGAACGTTTGACCGCGGTTCATAAAACCGACCGCCTTGTTCGGCGCATAATGTGGAATCGTCGGCGCACAGTGAAACAACTTCCCAATACCATGGCCGCAATAGTGCTTCACGCTCGTCCATTTTTCGCTTTCAACGGCTTCATTCTGAACGAGCTCACCTATGGTTCGAAACCGCTTCCCTGGATGACATGAATCGATTGCTTTTTCGAGTGCACTTAGCGTAGCGCCCAACAATTGTTTGTTTTCCTCCAATTTCGCTCTATCTTTAGTCTTCGCGCATCCGACGATGAACGTCTCCGAGAGGTCTCCGTGATAACCATTCAAGCACACGGTGACGTCTAAATTGATTAAATCCCCCGGTTCTAGTTTTCTTCTATCTGGAATGCCATGACACACGACTTCGTTTATGCTCGTGCAAATGGATTTTGGAAAACCCATGTAATTCAGTGGACTCGGATAAGCGCCGTTTTGAAGGCACACCGTGTGACATATTCGATCGAGTTCATCCGTTTCAACTCCAACGCGCAAATGCGAGGCGACTGTATCGAGAACAAAACGTGCCAACGAGCACGCGCGTTTCATTTTCATAATTTGTTCGGTTGTTTTGACTTCAACTGTCGTTTGTAATCGCGACGATTGTTCTTCTTCCGGCCAAGAAGTTTGCGCATAATCGGGAGGCTGCAACCCAAATGGGATTGCAGATGTCGCGGTAACGCGAGATGGGCGCAGCTTCCCCGTGTAAGTAAAATCTGGAAGATCCTTGCTTCTCTTTGTGCCCCCCTGGATTTCAAATCCTTCTTCTTCATCATCGCATTCGTTTCTCCACCACTCCATCGTCTTTCTATCAAACTCTCGCCATCGTATTTCTTCCTCGATGGGCTTTTCAAGCGCTTCGCGCTGTATGCGAACTCGTTCTTCGTGCTCGTATTTCCATTCCTTCGATGTTATGTGTAAGTGCGCGGGAGCTTTGCTCAGACACCGAATTGCGCGAGTATCTCCTTCCGCTTCTTCTCTACCTTTTTCTTCGTCGGTGGTTATGTCGCTCGACCACGAAAGCGAGTCCTCTTCCTCTTCCTCTGGCTCGGAATCGTCGCTCGACATGTCTTCGCCTTCATTCTCATCCAGTTCACCCCTGTCGCCGGTGTCTAAGTTAAAGACGACAAGCCCTGTTACGTGTACGGCAAAATCAAAATCTTTATCGCCTTCACCCTCTCTGGAAATGCTCAGACGAACGTCGTCGCTAAATTCGCAGTTCAATGCGACACTCTCAATTTTGCCGATGATAAACGACGCCAGCACTTGCGAAGGTTCATGCTTCATCCGTGACTTTAATTGTACGACGCATCCAAGAGGAAGCGTTTTTGAAGATGTAAAAACGATGGTCGCGCGTTGAAGTAGAACCAATGGAGTAAACGAACTCGCTCGAAAATATTCTGCGCGTCCTTCTTTTAACTCGAGCCCGAAAAACGCAGACATGATAATATTTATTCTTTCTTCTTCAGTTCAGGAATGACGTCTCCGGTATTAATAGCGCTACTGCTGATGCTACTCGTTGGATTATTCAGGCTCCACCTGGCCCATCGTTGGAAGTTGTACATTTGCACGCACTCGTTTGTCGCGTGACAGGCGAATAAAATGTAGTTCCTCGGCTCAACTCGCCAAGCAAAACGCATGAACAAAGCGGAGTAAAGACATAAGGTCCCTGTCATCGGTCCGGAGACTAACTCTTCCGGTTTTTGCGTGTCTACGAGTCCCTGTTTATTTGTGTTCGTATAATGTGCGTTAGCGGATAATGAGTGATAATGTGTGAGTTTGTGTTACGATTAAGAGAGAGAGAGAGAGAGATAACGAGAAAATCCCGAGTTGAAAACACATCATCTACTTTATCAGAAAGAGAAAAGAGTCGGCCAAGACGTACCGCGGCAACGAATCCCCAGTTCGCAACTGGTCCCCAGAAGTGCGTCGTTTTCGGCCCAGTCGGAGAGTTCACCCATCGAGCGAACGCCGAAGAAGACATTATTAATAGTATATTTTTTTTACTCTGAAATTTATGGGGACGGCTGAGGTGGAGGAAATTGGTCCTCCTCAGAAAAAAAAGAATTCTTCTCTTTCTCCTCTCTGATACACGTTGGAGTCGATATGCCTCTTCCTCCTCCTCCTCTTCCTCTTCCTCTTCCTCCTCCTCCTCCTCTTGGAGACGAAGAAGGAGAAGAATTAGAGATTGGAATTGAGAACGCGTACACGAACGAGTACGACACGAGAACGTCGCCGAGTTCGTGCGATTGGTCCGAGGAAAATATCCTCGCCGTCGGTTGCGATGCGGGACCGTTCGTTTTATTGATTGTGCGTTTTGTTGTTTCGAATTCTTTTCTTCTTCTTCTTCTTTGTAATCAATATCACAACTCTGACCTCGTCCATTCCTTTCTCTTTCTTTACGATGACAGAATCCCGCACAAATCAACGCGGAGAATACCAGTCCAACGCCGACGGGTTTGATAGACGTCGCGTGCATGAGAGAAAATCCAGACGTGCTCGTAACGAACACCGATTTTCGCTCGAACAAGACGGTGTTGCAATACGAGTGTTCGAACATCTACAAAAGGAAAGGTGGGACGATGTCGAAAGCCCCGGTAGAAGATAGAGTGAAGAAAGTGCATTGGTCACCGTTAGGTGTCGCCGTGGATGGGAGGTGTTGTTTAGCGGTGTTGACGAGAGCGAATCGAGTGGTCGTGCACGCGGCGAGTAATCGAACGGCGTTCACGTCGGCGAGCGTGACATCATCGGCGTATTTAAGTTCAGCGGAAAAGTGGCCCTTGATTCAAGACGTATCCGAAGAGTTAGCAACTTTATATAACGAGATACAATGGAAACCGTTACCATTTTCGAAAGAGGACGGCGACGAGAACGAGGATTCAAAAACATGCTGGAGAGACGCAGAAAAAGACGACGCCTGGAAATCGATAAACTGCTTTGCCGCGCCGGGTCCTCCAAAAGTCAGCGCCGATCTCAACGACACGAATATTAGAAACGAGGAAGATGATAAAAACGAGAGGAATGACACGAGCGATGTCTTAATGTTACCTCAAAGCGAAGGTAAAGAAAACTCGGACGTTAAGAAAGATGGCAAATTAGGTATAGCGCGAATTGGACAATTGCGAAAAGGTTCGCGATGTGAAGTGAAAAGAGATTCACTCTCCTCGCCATGGTTCACGTGCACTGTACTAGCCGCGGAAACGGATATGTTTCATAGGGTGCGCGTTCAATACGACCGAAAAGGAATGGATAACGAATGGCTCGTCGTCTCCAACGTTGATAATTTAGGTGATGAATGTGTACCGTGCGGGAGCACGACCAATGCCGAGCGCTCCCAGATGAAAGTGAAACGATGGATCCGCCCGGCTGCCGCAGCGACTGAAAATGAAGTCAACATTTCCACTTGTCCGCGCGGTATCGTGATAGAAACATATATAGGACACTGTTGGCAACTCGTAGAAGTTGTTCAAAATGCTAGAATTCGATTCCAAACCAACGGTTCGGAGCATTCTGTCGTTTCGAGCGAATGTGAATTTAGAAAAGTTCGAAAATGGAAAGGCTCGAATGTAGAAAAAGCCGACGACGGATGGGAAATCATAGAAGACTTGAAAAATATTAGCTTGCCCGCACAGCAATTAGATGAAGAAGGAAAAGAAGAAGACAAAGAGAAAGGAAAAGATGATCAAGACGCAAAGTCGCATCAGAAGGAGAAGGAACGAGATGGAGTAGGAGTGGCTGCTGCTGCGCCCGCCTTGGCAAAGAAAAAACCGGAAGCGAAGAAAGCACCACCACGAAAAGCAGCGAAGAAAACTCCGGCGACAAAGAAAAGAAAAGCATCTGGTGGTAAAGTGAAGAGCGCGAAAGATGACAGCGACTTTGAAGAAATAGACGAAGTCGATGACGATGATTACGATGTTAAAAAAGAGAAGAAGAAGCATGCGAAGAAACCTCGCAAGGCGGGCGCAGCCGTTCAAAAGAGAGTTGCCAAAAAGGCGAAGAAGTCGGACGAAGAAGCACACGATTACTCTACAATTACAGACACGCATCCAAACGGACTGCCAAATGCGACAAAAGTCTGCTTTACATCGTGCTCGTGGTCTCCGTCGTTCAAAGACGGAACGCTAGAATCCATATTAACGATAGGAACCAAGAATGGTGAATTGGTATTTTTTCGCGTCGGAACGAAAAGAGATGATGAGATTGAAGAGCCGTTATGCGAGTTACTCGGTGTCGTTCGTGCATTTTCGACCCCGGGTGTCTGGGTATCCGCTGTGACTTGGATGCCGATGAAGGATCGAGACACCGGCGATAAGTTGTGGACGTGCGTGGCGGGAAGTTCAAGCGGTGAGGCGAAACTCTTTCTCTGTGACCCCAAGCTTTTGTGCAATCGAACGCTCAAAGTAAAAGTTCCTGAAGATTGGATCGTCCCCACCTCACACTTTGACTTGCAAAAAACGCTCATCTTGAATGCGGACGATGTTCCGATCACCTCGGTGAAATGTTTTCGCGACCAACACGTCGATGGACGACGTGGTTTATGTGAAGGCAATGACGTAAAAGTAATCGCTCTCGGTAAAGCGTCCGGAGAGGTGCTCGTATTTCGTTCTGATAATATTTCCTCGCGAATTCGAATGTTCAGCGAGTCTGTGCACGACATTGCTTTCCAAAGATGTGATATCGGCCTCCGCGTTGCCATTTGTGCGGAGTCTGGAAGACGGGCAGATATTCTTTTGCAATCGAAGAAGAGAAATCAAGGACAAACTTCAAACGAAGACTTCATTCGATTTGACTTTTCGGACGTTTTGAATAAAGATTTCCACACGAGCTCTGACGTATCCGCATGGGAACGGAGCACACGCTCGGGTGGCATGTGCGCATCGCCGAATAGTTTTCTAATCGCGAGAACGTTCGAAAAGTACGATTACACGCGTTTACCGTCTCTGCAGAAGATGCAAAAGATTAAAGGAAAGCGAGGTATTTTGACGTTTCATGGCGCTTCCGCTGTCGACGGTGACGTGGTGACAAAGAAAATCTTCTCACTCGCGAATGAATTTGAAGGACAATCCTTGTGGGATTGCGTTGAATTATGTTCGCGCTCGAAAATCTATTGGAATGCCGTCGCGAAATGGTCAAGCCAGGAAATGATGAATAAGAAGAGTTCTGCATCGCAACAGAAGAAGTACACTCTCGGCGCCGCGTTTGCGATGGTATCTGCTTTACTTCGAAAGAATTTTAGTCGTCAACCGTTGCTTCCCAGAAACGCAAAGAGATACGAAAATGACGACGAGAATAGTAACAACGAGTTGCGAGTGCTCGTACACGTCGACCAACCCGAAATGGGGTGGGTACCAGAATCGCAACGTCTCAAACAACGACGAAGAAATGTAGTGGACGAGGAGGTGCTCTCTTTCGATTGTCAAGTGTGTGGTCCTGTACGCGATAATGACGATGGAGACAAAAGCGGCAACGATGATAACAAAACATTCTCGTTTCGAGCAGATTTGCGGTGCGAGACCTGTGGACTTCTGACTCATGAATCGGTCGGGAACCACTTTCGATTAAAGCCTTCCATGGTTTAAAACATTTTTGTACAAGCAGGAGACTGAAAAGTTCCAAAATAACACACCGTTATAACACATAAACACGCACACGCGCTTTTTCTTCTCCAAAATTTCACGCACGCACACATGTCGCCTTCGACGAAGAAAAGAAAAAGCGACGTCGGAGGTGATGAGGACGAGGATGTTCGAAAGTGCAACCAGTTTTTCGTGGACACGCCGGAACCGTCCAACGTGGACGTCATCAAACACTCTCTCGATAATTATTTTTCCACACACCACGAACACCTACGAAATGGAAACAAAAAAATAGCGTTCATCACTTCCGGTGGTACCTCTGCTCCGTTGGAGAAACCACCAATGGCGGTGAGATTTTTGGACAACTTCTCCTCCGGCGCGAGAGGTGCCGCTTTGTGCGAGTATTTATCGAAAGAAGGATACTGCGTAGTCTCGTTACGACGGACCGGGTCGAAAATGCCTTTTATCCGAAAATGCGAAAAACTCTTCGCCAAAACGAAGAAGAAAAAAAATGTTCACAACGAACACGTCGATTTCCTCTCGATGTTTACATCCACCACTAGCAACAACAATACCACCGAAATAGGAGAGGATGAAGGAAACGAGGATTTGCTGTCTAAACTTAAATCTATTCAAGCCGACCGACACCGAGCGTACACCGAGCACGGCTTTCTCGAAATCGAGTTCACCACTGTCTACGAATACTTGCATTTACTTCGACTGGTTAGCGAAAGAGTGAACGCGTACGCGAACGATGTCATCATGATTCACGCGGCAGCGGTGTCCGATTTTTACATCCCTTGGTCTGAACTCGCGTCGCACAAAATCCAATCGAACGCGTTAGAAACGAGCGGTAATTTATTCGCCAACTTTTCGTCGACGCCGAAAATGTTAAAGATGTGCCGAGACGTGTGGTCTCCAAATGCGTTTTGCGTTTCCTTTAAACTCGAGACAGATGCGAGCATTATAGAACAAAAGACATTATCTGCGATGGAGAAATACAACATGCACTGTATAGTAGCGAACGAGTTAGATAAGCGGTACGACGAGGTGACACTATTCCAAAAAGAAGAACACAAAGAAGGAAAGAAGACCGGGGCGGTCGACGCTTTGCGTTTACTTAGAGACCCGGGCGAAGAGGACATCGAGAAACAACTCGTCGACGAGTTGAAGAGAAGACACGAAGCTCACGCTGCCGCTAGAAAATTAGCTTAGATTATAGCATTGATGATAGAGTATGTATTCAATATTGTGCGCCAATGTGGGACTCGCAAAAAGTTTCTTTAACCGTTTCTTCAACTTCAACGACAAAAGTCTAAAATTTTTCTTCACTTTTTCTAAAAAAAATGACCGCGACGACCACCAGGGACAAGATGGACAAGATGGACACCGGCGAAGAGAAAGGTGAAGAAGGAGAACAAGAACGAGAAATCGATCCATCGAAAACGCTCATCAGCAACGTCTCTTTGATTAAGAAATCCGTGGAGAGTAAAGGCGAACCGCGATTCATCGCGAGCGTGTTCAGACAAGTATGTTTTTTTTATTCAAGAACTCCTCGTTGTCTCTTTTGCGCGCGATCTCATCATCATCATCGTCCAAAATAACGATCTCTCTCCTTCGTCTTCTTTCTTTCTTTATACTCATATATACTCATCATCATCATCTTCATCTTCATCTTTTCTTTCTTTATATCATCGCAGACGCACATGGTGAGAACGAAATTGACCGCAGAAGGTATCTGCGCGTTTATCGAGGCCGTCTTACCCAGCGATTCGGAGTCCGCGACGACGTTGAAACAGTTTTTGAAAGCAGGGAAAACGACGAAGAAAGTAAAAGAGGAGGAAGACGACGGAGAAAAATTAAAATCCGAACTCCCAGAGACGGAAATCTATTGCTATGTCCTCGCGCTCATGCACATGATCGACACGAAAGATGCGAATGCCATTCAATTGTCCGAGATTTGCTTGCAACGACTCTCTTCGTTCAATCGACGAACGTTGGACGCGTTTGCGGCGAAGGCGTATTTTTACTACTCACTGGCGCACGAACGTTTCGGTAACATACGAGACGCGAGACAGACGTTGTTGGCGTTGCACAGACAAGCCACGTCTCGGCTAGACGCGATTGGACAAGAGACGACTTTGAACTTGTTGCTGAGAAATTACGTGTCGTTGAAACAGTACGAGTTAGCGGAGCAACTTCGATCGAAAACGGTGTTGCCGAGCTCGAGGTCCTCGGCGCAACAGTGTAGATATTTGTACTACCTCGGAAGAATTCGAGCGATTCAGTTAGAATACACGGAGGCAAAAGAGTGCTTGACGCAAGCGTTGCGTAAAGCGCCGAACAACGCCGCCTGGGGGTTTAAACTCATCTTGACGAAGTGGATTTGTATCGTGCGTTTGCTTTTAGGAGAGATTCCGGAGAGAAAATTTCTTTCGAGCCCGAGCGAGATGCGCTCGAAGTTGTTGCCGTACTTTGAATTGACGAGTGCAGTGCGCGCCGGAGACTTGCACGAGTTTGCTCTCGTCGTGGAGAAACACAAAGCAACTTTTGAGAAGGATAACGTGTTCAACTTGATCACGCGATTACGACGCAACGTCATCAGAACTGGCTTAGCTAAAGTAAACGTCGCGTACTCCAAAATTTCTTTGAACGACATCGCGTTGAAATTGGGCTTACAGAAAGACGTCGACATGAATAACACTACTAGTAATAACATTAACAGCGAAGGCGCGATTGAGTGCGTGGTGGCTAAAGCCATCAGAGATGGGGCGGTAGACGCGCAGATTGACTTTGAAACGGGCATCATGACCTCGAATGAAACCAAGGACGCGTACAGCACTTCGTTACCGGGTGAAGTTTTCCATCAAAGAGTCGCGTATTGCTTGGACGTCCACAACGAGTGTCAGCGAGCGATGCGATACGCGGAAAAAGGTTCGACCAAAACGAACGAAACGAAGGAAGAGCGCATGAAGCGTTTAGAAGATGAAGAGGCGTTGCGCGAGTTTATGGAAGAGGAAGACGATTACTTTTAGTTATTAGGTTGGTTCTTAAATTCTACACCATACGTTACCTGATAGGAACATATAAATATTCACATTCAAAACTAACAATCTGTGCCACTACCTTAATCTACAATTATTTCCTCCCTTTCTTCCCTTTCTTGCCTTTCGAGGAGACCTTATTCTTCGACTTGTCCGCTTTCTCGCCGCCGTCGCCGAGCGCTCCACCTTTCGCCGATTTTCCCGTTCCTGGTGCACCACCTTGCTTGGCTAAATCTGCAAGGTACACGTCAAAAATATCCTCCGGACTTCTCATTAACTTCGCGGACGACCCGTCCGTTCTCCCCCAGTGCATCGGTACTAACCTCGCGCACTCGATTAATATCGATCGTCTCGTGGGAAACTCTGGATTCTTCGGCGTCCCGTCTTCGTCTTTATACTCCACTCTCACCCGTCCTCGCTCCCAGAAATCTCTCGAATAACACTTATCTTCCAATTCACACGGTAAGTTCATTCCTTTCTCTATGGCTTCTTTAATCTCGAACGGATACGGTCGATCGCAACACAACTCTTTCTTCAACTTTCTCCCTTGTTTCACCGTTTTGTTCTCGTCGATGTACGGCGCGTAGATGCACATTCTCGTGTCGTGTTTCCAAGTAAATCCTCCTCCTGATCCTTCTCCTCCTCCTATGTTCGCCGCGGCGAACGGGTCGTTACTCTCGTCATCGTCTTCGGTAATCTCTGATATTTGTGCGCTTTCTTTCACCGTCTTTTTCTTCTTCGGTCCTCCTCCTCCTAGAGGGTCAAACGCTTGCGCCATTTCTTTTTCTTTTTTTTTGTGAGGACAGCTGACATCCTTTTGAAGCAAAAACTCAAGGGAAAAGAACGACTCAAATGTGCACAACAGCCAGAAGACCTTCCTCACACCAAAATAATAGAATATTCCCCATCTTATTATTAGCTCATCAAATCATCAGTAAATGGGTTTCATCGCATCACCGTTCCGCTCCTCGCGAAGTTACGCTCAATTCAAGGGAGATGAAAGCACGAACGCGTCGTTAATAATGAAATCACCGGAACCATCGTCGTCAACTGTTTCGGAGGAGGAGAAGACACCGACGCAAACATCATCATCGAGTAAAATTGCGTTTCCCGAAGATTCCATGCGAACGCCTTCACCGGAAGAACCGTCATCATCTAGCAATAACAACAACAATAACAATAACAACGCGAATGGGCGGAAAGCGCTCGGTGAAATGACCAACGACGTGTCCATGACGCCTTTGTCGGCGAAACTGAAAAACTTAAAGTACGATTTATCCACAACATATGACATTTTTGAAATTGTTCTGACTGTGCGTTTGTTCCCCTCTCTCAATCTCTCTCTTAAAAAAAACAGATTTAGCAGTCCTACGGACCATCACATGTCACCGGCGACGAAGTTTGTGAATAGAAAAGCGCATCACACGAAGAAAGATAAGAGCGCAGGTAGTTTCGGTCAGGGGAGAATCGCGTTAGGCTTGGGAAGAGGGAAATTCATGACGACGAAGAGAGCCGCTCCTTCTCGGTTCGCCACAAGCAACGATGGCGAAGGAGGGAGCTTGACCGAGAACCAATAATTTGAGAGAACACGCTTCAAAAATCATCATCACCCAAGCAAGTCTCAAAAGTCACATAAACTTTAAACTCAATCTGATACTAATTTTGTAACATCTATATTTATCTATCATACTTTACTGATGTACATCTCCGTCCGCGAGTTCGACCAGAGAGAGAAAATCTTGCGAAACGCGCAACAAGGGAGCGTCCAACAACTGAAAAGTGAACTTCATCGGTCGCTTGTTCGCTTCGTAGTTCAACGCCTTCAATCGTCCACAGTACGTGTACGTCTCTCCCTCCATTCGACAGAATAAATGTACGGGCCATTTCGGAAACGACTTTTCCGCCTCTTCGCCTTCCTCCAAAGCTTTGTTCTTTGTCTCCTCGCACGAAACTTCCTTCTTGGACATGGTGCTCAAAATCGTCCGTATTGGCGAACTCTCCTCGTCCTGTCTGGGTTGGGCGAACCACGTGATGCACCCACCACAGTTTGTAAACACGTTATCGTAGGAATTTCCATACTTGTCTCCAACATTTACGTACAAAACGACGCAATTCCTCCACTCTTGTATCCCTGACATTTTCGAAAATTTCGGGTGCGCAATCGGCGACAGCTCGTGCACCACCGCCGCTTTCAACCCGCCATCGTTTGTTTCTATTCTGTGGCCGAGAAACTCCGAGTATATGTGTTTCAACTTTGCATTCAACGCTTTTAGGGACTGCGGAGAGGATGGCGGTTGACTTTTTTTATCACTGCTCTTTTTCTGCTTCTTCAACTCTTCTTCCGACTCTGAACTCTTCCTTTTTTTACCAACAGCGCTGTTAAAACTCTTCCTGTTATTCGTACCATCCCCCAAGTCTTCGTTCAACTCGAAAGTGGTATAAATTGGTGCCGGTAACTTTCGAATCCGTCCCGAGCGTCTCACGTCTTCCAAGTTAATCTCTCGTTTGATCTTCTTCTTTGTCTTCTTCTTCGTTGCTCTCTCCCCGTCGTCGTCGTCTGAATCGTCTTTGCTCCCCATCCTCATCATCATGTGTTGATGCAACGGATTAGTAGCTATGAGTTTTGCTAATATCGCTTTGTTCCTGGCCACGCGCTCGTCGCGTTTGATTTCATACGGCGTTAATGCTCCCGCGCTACTCATTATTATTCGTATTATTATTATTAGTATTATTATCGCGCTATTTTAAGTGAACAAACAGAAGAAATCTTCTTTCTTTTGTCTTTCTTCAATGCTTCAAAAAACCACTTTTTCTTCGCGCAACATACAAAAAGAAGAAGAAGAAGAAGAAGAAGAAGGAGTATGAGTTCAGCGCGCGCAGCATTCCACCGCGGCGCGTTAGTGACATCAACCACGAGAAGAAGAAGACAACGTAAACAACGCGTGTTGTTTGAAATAACTGCCGGCGCGTTTAGCGCCCCAACGCACTCGTTCGACGCTCAAGGGAATTTCCGGGAGAATTTATCCGTCGGTTTATCCGTCGGTATCGTTCTGAAAGAGGATCAAGGGACAGATGCAATCGTGCATGGGAAAATAAGTGATTTCCTGACGAACAGTAAACGACATCCGAGAGGGATTAAAGTTCGATTGGAAGATGGGAGCATTGGACGCGTGTGTGAGATTGGCGGAGGAGGAGGCGAAAAGGAAGAAGAAAAAGAAGCCGCTGGTGTTGCGCACGCGAAGAAAGAAGGTTCATCGGACGAAAGCGAAGATATCGATGACGACGACGACGAAGAAGAAGAAACAGAAACAGAAGAACAATCGAACGTCGTGTACGTGCGCGGCTTGCCGAAGAATGAAGAGGATATCGAGAAAGTCAAAGAGGCGATATTAGTGATGGTTTTAAACAACGATAATAATAACAGCGGGATAGGAAAAGACGACATAGTTTCCGTGAAGATTCCAAAACGGTCCGGCACTCGGGCCATTCAAGGGTTTGGTTTCATAGAGTGTAAAGATATCGAAACAGCGTCGAATGTTATTCGCGAGTTGAACGGCCAAAGTTTAGAAATAGTACAATCGAAGAGCGCCGATGAGGAGGACGACGATAGTAGTAGCAGCAGCAGTAGTAGTAGTAGTAACAGTAGTAACAACCATAGCGAGACTACTGCGATGAAATTGTCTGCTTCGTTTTCGGTGAACAAGAAGAAAACGACAAAGTTGGAGAATGGCACCGACGAAAGTAAAAGGAAGGGTAAGAAATCGAAACCAACGAAAGCGGAGAAGGAACGTCTCGAACACGAGAAAAGAGAACAACAAATAATCGAAGCTCGCAAAGCTATGGAAGGAGACGCGTTGAAACTTCTCGAACGACAAAGAAGAGAGAAAGAACGCAAAGAGAAGGAAATCCAAGCGAAGTTGGAAAAAGAAGAAGTCGCTCGTCAGGCGAAGGAGAAGAGGACGATGGAACTTTTGCTGAAACGCAAAGAGGCTCAAGACAGAAATCGAGCGAAAGTGCAAGCCGAACAAGAACGCCTAGACCGAATCGACCAAGAAGCGAAAGCTTTGGGAGATATTGCCGTAGACGAGAGTTGGTTGATGGAGATGGAGGAAATTAAAGCCAAGATTAGCGCGTTGAAATAGTTTTACATTTATTATTAGGTGGAGAAGCTTGCTTTGCGTTTTTTCCAAAATGCCCAAATTTCGAGCTAAAAAATCAGACGCGCGAGAATACGCATCAAACGAGAAAAAATACTCAAATCAACGCGTAATTCGCGTTCTCGATGTTATTACGCGCACTTCGCGCGCTTTCCCAGTCGCATTCATCCAGAAATGGTAAAATGGAGAAATTTATTCCCAAATCCAAGAATTATAATGCGAGTCCCCCCCTAGAAGAAGACTCTCTCAAAAGTTGTTTTGTGGGTGCAGGCTTTTGGGCTTCCGAGCCAATCAAAATCGTGGGTTGTTCTCGAGATATTATTTCACACATCAATCTCTGAAAAGATCTCAACGACCCCCCCCCGCGCAATAACTCTTTTACGCTCGTCACAAAGAGAACACACACACGCACACAAATATACGTAAAATGCAATCGATCATCGCTTCCAACAGCGTTTTCGCGACGCGCTCGATCAGCGTCAAGCGATCTTCAAACTCCTTGAGAAGAACAACCTTCGTGGGGAAACAATTCAAAACGTCCACCGTGTCGGTTCAAAAATCGAACGCGAGAGTGAATGCGACGACGAGAAGCGACGAGGTTCAAGACAAATTGAAGGAGCTCACGGGGACATTGAGCGAGAAATGGGATGATACGGAAGAGAAGCCAGCTGCGGTGGCGTTGGGTGTCTTTGGTCTTGTCGGCTTGATCGCCGCCGATGGTGTGTTGCACAACATCGAAGGCCTCCCGTTGATTCCGAATTTGTTCGAACTCATCGGCATAGTCTTCTCTGGGTTCTTCATCTATCAAAACTTGTTGTTTAAACCGGACAGACAGGCGTTCAAGGAGAAAGTGTCGAAGACCTTTGACGATATTTTGTAAACAAGGAGAAGAAGAACAAGAACAACAAGAACAACAGTTAAAAGAAGGTCGCATATTATTTAAATTTAGAGAACTTGGCTCGAACGTACAAAATTCTTTCTGAATGTATTTTAATAAAAGAAGAATAAAAGTTACGGGGTGTACCAGTAAGTATATATGTATGCGTGTTATCGCCATTGTATCACGTTTTATGTTACAATAGCAAACCCCCTAAATTTTTCCTTTATTTTATTCTTAGTCTAAACTTTACGCCTTCAACGTGCCGTACGTCTTCGCCTTCTCCTCCGCAGTCTGGAATCTACCGTGGCCCATCTTACTCGAAGTATCGATGAATTTGAGCGTGATCTTCTCGGTCGCAATACGTCTAGTTTGCTTGAACAAGGACTGCCTCAACGTAATGAGTCTTTTTCTCGGGCCAATGACCGCACCCTTGATCATAACGTAATCGTTCTTGACGATACCGTAGTGACCAAAGCCACCCATCGGGGTGATTTCCTTCTCAGTCGGGTCGTGGTCAGTGTTCGCGCCGAACGAAGCTTCGTCCGCTTTCCCAATCTTGTAAATCTTCTTGTTGATTTCCGTTCTGTGGTGATAACCGTGTTGACCTGGACGGGCGACAGTGTACGCGACTCTCGCCGGGTGCCAAGAACCGATGCACGCAACCTTACGCAAACCTCTGTGAGTCTTACGCGGCAAACGAGTGACGCCCCAACGGGTGATGACACCTTCGAAACCTTTACCCTTGGTGACGGCGATGACGTCAATCATTTCGTCTTGTTGGAAGACGGCATCAACCGGCACGGCCTTCTCAAAGAACTTGAAACCAAAGTCAACCTTGTCCGCGACGGAGCCACCGTTGATTTGAATTTCCATCATGTGCGCCTTCTTTTGCTTCAAGTTCTTCACTTTTCTAACTTGCGTGTGCGCGATAACTCTGACGACGTCGCACGACTTTTTCAACGCTTCCAAATCTTGTTCGATGGAGCCGTTCGAGTACTTCTTCGCGTACTTTTGGAACGCCTTCTTCTTGGACTTGAACCAGTTTTTGTAGAATCGACGCTTGATCTCGTCGGACAAGTGCTCCGCCCACACCGTCTTGACGCCTCTCAAGCCTTGCGGCGTTCTTCTGTAGCCAACGAGACCGACGACAATCATTTGCGGGCACTCAACAATAGTCACCGCTTCGCACGTTTCCTTCTTGTGCAGCTTGGAACCAGGCTTGTCCACATCTCTGACGATGTGCGTCATGCCGGCTTTGAAACCCATAAAGGCAGTCAAGTGCGGCGGCTTTGACGCATCATCCTTCGGAAAGGACTTCACTTTACCTCTGGAGCGCTGGGATCGCTTCTTCGGCAAAAAACCCAAGTGACCAAGACGGGGATCTGTTGTTTAAAATTCGGAAGGAGAGCGAAAAGAGGGAGAAATGTCAGTAAGAGGGCTTCAACTTTTACTCAAAAGCAATTTCGGAACGGAGCGCAAACCATAGCCTTTACTATGCTTTTCACGCGTTGTCGCGTAACATTCGCGCAAAAAAACGCATTCTTCACGAGTTACTTCGCTCGCGAAACGTTTCTTCCGCTCGCAAACATCACGAATGGCGCGTGAACGAAAGACCGAAATTTCGACTTAAAAGCCCTCCAAGGAGGAAAGGAAAGCTCAAAAATGCGCGCGTAACAAAGAGAGAGTTGAATCGACATCGCGCGAAAGAGTCGTCTCCCAATAATTGCGCGAAACGAGCGATAAAAGTAGCAAAGAATCTAGATATGGAGCTATCACTCACGTTCAAACTTTCTGTGAGACATATTGTTTGTGTGTGTGTGTGTTCCTACCGCACAAATTTTTGTGAAGTCGAAATTAAGAAAAGTCGCACACAGCTGCCATTTGGCCCGAACTCTCTTCTCTGCTCTTCTTGATTTTTCATTTTTTTATTTTTCTCTTCTTCTTTGCGTGTGTGCTCTCTTGTCTTCTCTTTCCGACAAAAAAGACTTTAAAGTGCACCAAAACAAAAGAAGTACGCGCACGGCGTGCGTATCAAAAGAGAGAGAGAGAAAGAGAGAGAATGGACGGTGCATCTTCCTCTTCTTCCTCCTCGTCTGATGATGACGATACTGTCGGGGCTGGCGGCGGCGACAAGAGTCTCGGCAGGAAGAAGAAAAAGAAAACGGGTTTGCAAACATCCGAGTTGCTCTCAAAAACGGGAATGAGCTTCGATACGTCTCAGTTTTTAGACGTGGAGAGGAGAAAGGAAATGATTGAGAGAGGGAAAAAAGACGCGATGGAAGATGTTGTGAGATCGATTCGATTTGGCGGTGGTGGTGGTGGTGGTGGCGGTGGAGTTGACGGGGCTGACGTTGCAAAAAATAAGGAACGACGAACGGTATCGAAAACGATGTCTTTGTTTACCGTTGAAGAGCACTTGCGTATCGTCGCGCAACCTGCGGTGCGGAACTTTTGCATGCATATTTTAGCTCTGACGGAGTGCAGAATCGACGAAGCGACGTGTGAAGACGTGCAGAAATTACTCGACTCTGTGCAGAAAGAATTCGGTGGTAGTATCAAGGCGAATATTGAAGCGCTGTGCGACGCCATGGAGAGTAAACTGTTCGAGTTGAGCAAGACGTTGGTGAGCGGTTGGAGAGGCAAGGCGATCTTTTCTGGGATAGAAGACGGCAATGGCGACGACAATAACATCAATAGTAATAATAATAGTACGGATTTAGAGGCAATTTTGGATTACTTAATTGCGACGACGTGCCACGAGTGCATAGAAAACGTGTGCGTGAAACTCGACGAAGAGACCAATATCGACATCGTAGTGTTTCCGAGACTTGTTCGGTTCGCGAGGAATTCAGCGTTGAAACTCGGAGGAGAGACAAATCCATACTCGCACGAGTTGAATAGATTTTCGGAAAAAGTATCTCAAGCTTTGAAGCGAGGATTGGCGACGATTGAAATTAGCGAAGTGATTGAAAACGAGTTGCCAGCGGTGTTGCGAGCGTACAACTTGCGATTTCTGAGAGATTTGAAGAAGAACAAGCATTTGAGAATAAGCACCACTGGTAATGCTAATGGTAGTAGTTCTCATGGAAATACCACTAGTCATTTTAGCAACGATAGCAATAGAAGGAGAACATTTACGGGTGCGCACGGCTCGCTCTCGCTTAACGATGTGGAGTCGTTACCGTCGCAGTCGCCAGAGAAGCGGAAGAAAAACAAGAATAGTGGCGGAGGAGGTGGATACTTTTTTGGTCTCGTCGGTGGTGGAACAGACACAAACACCAGCAAAAATAGGAAGCGGCAACGTAGAGAAGAAAAAAAGAAAGCTTTTGAGACCGTCCGAAGTCAAAAAACGGCGCTCGATGCGCAAGACGCTTTACTCATCTCTTGGATTCGTTCGGCGTTGGAGGTTCGTGAGGATTTCTTTGACGAAGATGATTCAGATTCTTCTGATGATGACGACGATAGCGACGATGGTGTCCGTGGTAGTAGCGCAGCGCCGTCGACAGTACCATCGTCGTCCGTGGCGATTCGGAGCGGATTGGTGCTCACCGGGTCCCAAGTCGTCAAGGACTGGCAACGCGAGGACGGCTTCACTTTGAAAAGGCGATGTCGAACTTCAAAACCAGATTTTTTATCGAAAGATGGCGACCCAGTCGACGAAGACGATGATACGGACATTTGGACGACGGAAAATTTATCCACCGGCCCGTTTCAAGCGCACTTCACGCGAGCGCTTTCCAGCTTAGAGAATGCTTTGCGAAGAGCGAAAACGTGTAAAACAGAGGCAACTTCCGTGGCTTCGGCGGCGAGGGTGATATTGGCGGCTTCCAGAACAGCTCGTGGTGGCGAAGAATTGGAGTTATGCACGAGTTTGTTCGGTGATCCGCCGTACTTCGCCGTTTTAGGTCTCAATTCGAGAGAATACGACAATAAGCTCGACCTCGGTGGTCCCCCGGTTGAGATTTTTGTGGAAGAAAATCGGGTCACGGTGCAGTGTCGCTCGGTGTATGAGATTACCAGACATCCGATTGACGACGACGATTTTGCTAATGACGATGCCCTTTTCATGCCCATACCATGGTGCGCAATCGCAATATCGTACACTACAATCCTCGAAACGAACCCGCTCGATGGCATATTGGAAGTAAAACGAACGCGGTGTGGTCTAAACAAACGCGTTTCGCAAAAACGCCTCAACCGTTTTTTACGCAACAAACATACTGGAACAGGCGGCGGCAGTAAGAGTGTTACATCTGCAAACGTAAACGATAACAACAGTAATAATAATGAAGACGACGACGACAAGGAGGAGGAGAAAGGGAAATCGAAGAATATGAATACTAAAAGTTCTAATAGTGCGGACAGCACCGATGGTGGTGGTATATTGAATTCTTTGTTTAGCGCCGTTTTCAACTTTTAATTTTAACCAATACTAATCGAGGTGGACAACATGATATGAAACGAGTTTTACCTTCCACCACAATTCTTTGTTGTGCATTCTTCACAACAAAGAATTCTCTCTACAAAAAAAAGAATTTAAACACGTGCTCGAAAGAAAGCGCGCAGAATATCATCAATCCTTTTACCGCACTTGTCACATAGTCTGTCGTTAACTTTCAACCCCGTTTACGCGTGTATGTTTTGAGAAGAGTAAAAGAGAGAGAGTGATTTGATCTTCGCGCGCGACGAAAGAGGAATCGAGAGGAAAACAAACAAAAAAGAATCTTCTTCAAAAGTCAAATAGTCCCTCCTGAGGAGGAAGAGGAGGATCGTGTTTGTCGTCTGCCCTATTTCTGAGAGAATTAATAGACGTCTTTTCATTTTTTCCTCAAAAAGTGCGGAAACGTTTCGTCGCACGTCACACGAATACAATTTGAGAACGCACGCTTTGCGCTGACCACGATCGGAGGAGGATGGTCGGTACCTCCCCCTCTCCATCCGGGGATTCCTCAACGACGGTATTGTTGAAAAGTAGAGGGGTGATGATCACGTCTAAAGCTCAGCCGTGTGAACTCATGCGAAGAGTTGCGTTGCCATTGCAGAAGAAAAAAGTCATCCCGAAGGAAGAAATCGACGGTGAGGTGGAGGAGTGTGAACGAGGAGGCACCACGAAGACGACGACGATTGAAAAAGCAGAGAAAAAAAAAGGGACCACCACCGTTGACGGCGGCGAGGGAGACGACGAGAAAGAAAAAGAAAAGGGAGAGAAAAGAACGACGACGACGAATCATCCAGACGATATGAGCGCGACGGCGATGGAACGCGCATACGTCAAGAATTTCAGCGCGGACAAGTTTTGGTTCTCCATAGATGGAAAAGTGCACAACGGGAAAGCGCTAAAAAAAGCGATTCCTCTCGGGACTTTTTTCGAGTTTGCGAAAGAGGGCCTCACGCGAGACACTTGGAGGCACTTGGAAAATGAAGGCAAAGCATAGAGTTTGATACGAACGGTACCAGATAAGTGCCCGAATAAAGAACTATACGCGGAGTTTGTGTTATTACGATTAGTGGAAGTGTGCGAAGTTGCGCAAACGACCAAGAAAGGGTGGACGGATAAAGGATGGGCACAGTGTCGCTTCGAGTTGGCACCAATGTTTGGGAGCCACTTGCGCGAAGGCGAACGCGACGAGCTTGTTTTGAATATTTTGGTAGAAGCAGCGTTCCACAGATTGAGAGTTTCAAAATTAGCGCCTTCGGATGGTACTGGTATAAAGATACACATGAGGTACGATGGATTTCGCTCGCCGGTGGGACACAGACTCGCGCTGGAGGACGGTGTAAGCGACGGGACGCCAGATATGGACAAGCAACAAAAGAAAATAGAAGAAGGCGAAAGTTTGACAAAGAACAAGATGAATAAAAAGAGAAATCAGGCGTCGATAGTATCAACAAAAGCCACGGGTACAGCGAAGGTATCGCAGCGCTCGCGCAAATCGTCTCTCTCGAAAGGAACAAAGGAGAAAGAGAGGAAACGCGCATCGCCGGTGCAGAAGCGCCGTAGTCCACCACCGCCACCAGTAGTAGTAGTAGTAGCAACAGACAACAAATCGCGACCATCGTTAACAGCGGGTCCGCACAGTTCGTCACAAGAACATTCCAAAGAAGGTGGTAGTACGAATTGCTTGAAATCATCGTTTGGTACTGAAGCAGGACCGGGGACGGCAGCGGCGGCGGCGGTGACTGCAGCTAAAACGATGAACCGATCAAAGTACAGTGGAGGGAATAGAATCGAAGCTCCGAGCATCCTCTGGGATCTTAGCGATGGTGACGATCATAACGAGGGTAATACGCGAAAGCGAGCTATACCGCGCCAAGACAATGCTACGTTGTTTGAAACAACATCTCGACGATTGGCAGATCGAATCGATTTCTCCAAGAAAAAGCGACCGACGACAGAGACTGAAAATGAAAGAGAAAATTCTCCAAAGAAGCCACGAACTCCTGCCAACACGATTTTGGAACCATCAAGCGCGAAGGGTCATCAGGACATGAAAGATGTCGGGGACTCTGCGTATCAGACAGTATTGCGCGCGCACGTAGAAAAGACAAGGACGAAAGCGTCGAAGAAGAATGCGGGAGATGCGAAGAACTCAAATGGGTCGAATTTGACCGAACAGTTTGATAAAAGTTTGGATTTCGATAAAAGTACCGAGGAGAACGACGATGACGACGACGCGAAAGGCGAAAGCACGGAAGAGGACATTATTGAGACCGACGTCGAAGATCACCACGCTCTAAATAAGAGAAGGCAACCTTCCCTCGCTTCTCAACAAGAACTGGTGCGCAAGAAGGGGGAAGCGCTTTGCGGTCGCGGTGCTATACGAATACACACCATGGAAGAAGTTCTCGGAAGAGTAGAAAAGAAACCTTCGTATGCGAGGCGGCCATCGATTAGAGAGAAGCGCACGCAACGCGATCAACTCCCAGTGACGAAAAAGGTTGAGAAAGAGGTGGCGAACCTTCGGTCGAAGCACAGAACGGCGAGAAAAATAGCAAAGCCGTATCACAATCGTAATGCGACCCTCACTCAACACCACGCCGAGATCAATAAAAACAACAAAATCGATAAGTCTCCGCAAAAGATTTCCCGTGATGATGTTGCAGTCGATGCGCTCTTGGCTCTGAACGGCAATACAAAAGCTTCTTATGAAACCACCATCGTCAACAACTCCACGAACACCGCCTTTAGTGGGGGCGCTAAGAACATCGTTCAGGTTGGGATCAACGATGCCGTGCAGTATTCCGACGCCGAACACCGCGTGCAAATACAAACAGACCGTCTGTTATTCTTTGAATCGCAAAAGAACACTTTTCGAAACAAAGCAATTGTGAGAGCGATCACTCGGCGTGAGAATAAAGCTGTATCAACTGCTTTTTTATCGAGAGGCTTTACGGTCAACATGGACAGTAACGAAGGCGCATTTATACGAAATATGCTGGAATTCGCAAACATGAGCAGATTGCACATGGACGCGAAGCGTGTCCTTTGGGAGTGGAAACGCTGTTTAGATGAGTTGCCAGTGACTAAAATTCAGCGCCAAACGATGGAACAATTTGTGAGTTTGAGAATTCAAGGCGAGAGGTCAAAGTGGCCCAATAAAGAAATACGCCATTTTGATTCTTTCCTGAGGAATGACGGAGAGTATTGGAACTTGATGACCGTGGAGAAATGCGAAACGGTGGCAGAGATAGTTGCGTATCGTGCTTATGAAAGGGCGATGAGGACTCCGGAAATGCTTTTGGAGATGAAAGTCTTAAGATCACTCGTCGTCGAGTATGAAAGCGACTTGCAACGTCTGAGAGGCAACGCTGACATTCTAGAGCAGATTCGATATGATTACAATACGAGGATTCTGAAAATTTTAAAAGACATAGATAAAAGCATTTACTAAGTACACAGGGTACCATGGTTCCTATGATAGATAGTAGAACTGTAAAAATAGATAAAGAATTCAAAGAGACAAAAGAAAGAGAGAGAGAGAGAGAGAGGGCTTTGCATGAAAAGCGATTGAACCCTTTGAAAGCATTTGAAATAAAATATGATTGTACAACATCAGAGAATAAACAAAAAAAACTTTTATCATCTCTTCTCCACTCTCGAGTGTGTTATTGTTGTGTTCCCATCTTCATCAATTCTACAGTCGATGGCGATTCCTTCATAGCCGCTTGCAGTTGCGAATCCCACATCTTTCTATACTTCCCGTTCACATCGGCGTACAACGTTTGGTGATTGCCGCTTTCAACAACTTCGCCTCCGCTCAATACTAAAATCTTATCAGAATCCATAATTGTCGATAATCTATGCGCGATGACTAAGTTCGTTCTACCTTGCGCCGCTACGCGAATGGCATCCATGATCTGATTTTCGGTGTGCGTGTCTAAACTCGACGTCGCCTCGTCGTACACCATAATCGGCGGGTCTTTCAAAAGCGCTCTCGCAATGGCCACACGTTGTTTTTCACCCCCGGATAATCGTAAGCCTCTCTCTCCGACTAACGTGTCGTACCCAGACGGTGTTTGGTTGACAAACTTCTCAAATTGTGCCGCCTTTGATGCTCTTTTCACCTCTTCTCGAGTCGCCACATCGCCTTGACCAAGTTTCCCAAATCCAATGTTGTATTCGATGGTGTCGTTGAACAAGACGCAATCTTGCGGCACGATGCCAATGTTCAATCGCACCGAGCGCTGCGTACATTTCGCCACATCTTGTCCATTGATTAGAATTCGACCGCCTTGTATGTCATATAGTCTATACAATAACTTAGCGATAGTAGACTTACCGGCTCCGGATTCGCCAACTAACGCCAATTTTTGCCCTGGCTCGACGACGAACGAAACGCCTTTCAAGATTTTCCGATCTTCCTTCGGATCGTACGAAAAGAACACGTTTTCGTATTCAATCTTTGCTTGCGAAGGATTCGCCAAGACTAAGTCTTTCGCGTCATCTGCGTCCGCAACCTCTTGATTTTCACCCATCAATATAAACATCGCCTCTACGTCAACCATGCACTGCTTGATCATTCGATAGTACGTGCCTAAAAAGTTCAAAGGCACGTACAGTTGCAAGATGAATGTATTCACCAGAACAAAATCACCAATTGTCATCTTGCCATCGATGACTTGTTCCGCGGCTAATCCCATACTCGCCGTAATACCTACGGTTATAATCAGAGCCTGTCCTAAATTCAAACCGGCTAAAGATTGGGTCGTCTTTAGCGTCGCCTTTTGCGTCTGTTTCAGCGCTTCGTCGTACGTGTGCGCGATGTGCGGCTCCGCGCAGAATAGTTTAATAGTTTCAAAGTTCAACAACGAATCCGTCGCTTTCTGATTAAACCGATCGTCCGCTTCCGTTTGGTCCCGTCGGAACTTATTTCTCCACTCGGTAAACGGTACCGTAAAACCAATGTAAGCGAAAATCACGAAAAACGTTATGATCCCAAAATACCAATCGTATTGCACCAACAAAAAGCAACACACCATGGCAACCTCGATAAAAATCGGTGCGATTTGAAACGATATATACTTCAAAAGCAACGCGAAGGACTCCGAACCTCTGGCGCACCCTCGTATGACCGCCCCAGTTTTCCTCGTGATGTGAAACTTGAGTGATAAATCCATCACGTGCGTAAACACTCTCAATGAAATCTTCCTCGACGCGTGCGCGCTGACGTACGCGAAAGAGTTATCTTTCAACTCGCCAAAGAAGTTCGCGCCAAATCGTAACGCCCCGTACGCAACAATCGCCCACTCAATGTCCGACCTGTTCTCGCTCACTCGATCCACCGCTATTTTCAACGCAATCGGAGAAGTCACGTTGCACAGTTTACTCGCCAACAAGAAAAATATCGCGCACACGAGCATGAACTTGATCCATATCTGCTCTTTCGGCCATAAATACGGAACCAAAGACCACAGTTCTTCCTTGTGTAACTTCCAAAACGATTGCTTTTGCTCCTTCTTGGCGAGTTTATCCATTTTTTTGTTCAGATTAGACTGCTTGTTCTTTCCATTCATTTCGTCGGCGTCACCTTCTTTTTGTTGGACATTATCCAAAGCCGTCACACCGGCTGCTTTCACCGCAGGTACTGGTGGATTTTCCACGTCGTCGCCTACTCCTGAAGTCTTACCACCATTTCCACCACCTTTCTTCGTAAAAGTAGACATTCTTCTTGGTATTCTTCCTCTTCTCTTATGAGTGCTTTTATTACTCTTTATATTGGATATATCTGTAATAATGAGGACGTTTGCGGGAGTGACCTTTTCAAAGAAGAATTTTTGTGTTTTTCGCTCTCTTCATTTTTTTTGACGGCTGCGCTTTTGTGTGTGTGTTGGTTCGCGGTGAATCTTATTGCGTTTCTTCTCTGCGTCCGTACGTACGTACCAGGCAGCACACACTTCCTTTACGTATTCGAGAAGTATTATCAACCACCACCACGCGCGATCGACGAGGGGATGGGGAGTAAGAAACGCGCAAACAAGGAGGAGGAGGAGGAGGGAAATGTGATGAAGGAGAAGAAAAAGAAGACGACGAAAAAAAAAGTGTCAGACATTGACGACATATTCGGAAAAGTCGTGAAGAAGAAGAAGACGGAGAAGAAGAATGAAAGTAACGAGGAAGGAGATGGAGGCGCGAGGAATAACAGTAACAACAACAAGAAGAAGAAAGAGAAGGAAGGATACGTGAAAATTCTGCTCCCCGGGCAGAAAAAACCGAAAGGGAAACGGTTAAACAGCAAAGGCGAGGAAGTGCCAGAGTTTACTCCCGTGGACAAACCGAGACGGATGGAAGACGGTTTGCCAGTTTATAAATCGTACGACGATTTCACGGACATGAAGCACGGACAGCAGAAAGTAGATAGCAAAGGGAGAGTTTTGGGGCCGAATGGGGAACCAGGAGGGAAGTGTCCGTTCGATTGTTGGTGCTGCTTTTAATTTCATCGCGCAATTTGTGTTTATTTACCCGAATACGTACAATGAATGAAAGTCAAATAATCATATTCATTACACAAACACATTAACGCAGTATCATCGATTCTCTTTAAAAATGTTGGATTTACTCTTCTTTCTTTTGGTTCTCTTTCCAGACGACGTATAATGTGCTCGGGACAATCACCATCGCGCCTAAAATCGTATTCATAGAAATGGCTTCTTTAAACAACACCCATCCGACGCCCGCGGATAAAATCAACTCCGTATATCGAAAAGGCGCCAACGCGCTAGCGTCCACCATGGAAAAGGATTTCAACAAACAATACAAAAGCGCATTCGCACCAGCACCTAACGCGGCTAACGCGCCGTACTGCGTCATCGTCGGCGCGACCCAACCAATAAACGCGAAGGGCGAAAAGATCAACGTCGTGAACAATGCGGTGTAAAAAATCATCGCCCAAAACGATTCTCGCCCGACAAACACTTTATTCAAAACGTCCAAACTGGAAAACATAGTCGCTGCGGCTAGAATCAAAAGCCAGGACATGTTAAACGACCCAAGCCCGGCGGCGCCTCCAGTCGGTTTCAAAACCACGCACACGCCCAAAAATCCAACCACCGTCCCGATCCATCGATTCACGTCTACTTTCTCTTTCAACACAAACCTGGCCAAGACTAGCGTGAACAACGGGATGGTGAAATTTAACGTCGTCACCACGGCAATTGGTGCGACGGTGAGACCTTTCGCGTACAAAAATATTCCCATCGCCAACAAAGCGCTTCGCGCAAAGTGTAAAGGTAATCTATCCGTTTTGAACGAGTCTTTTCCAGAGATCAACATGACTGGCAACATCGTCAACGTCGCGAAGAAAAATCTCAAGAAGACAACTTGTGCCACCGATAAAGTTTGTCCCGCCGCTTTCATAATCACGTCGTTGGCGACGCCGATAATTTGATGCATGAAGAACCACGCGATGCCGATGGTGAACGTCCCAACTGGAGGAGCTGCACCATCAGCGGCGGCAGAAGCAAACGTGACGACCAGAGATTTCTTCTTCGTCTTTTTCTTCGTCTTCTGCAACGCAGCACTGCTACTGTTAATGTTCTCGTTTTGAGCGGTGCGCGTCGTGGCAGCATTGAAAACACCAGCTTTTGTCGTCGTCGTCGTCGTCGTCGCAAAATTCGTTTTGGATAAAGAAGAAGCAAATGCTGACGGTGAATGTTGTCGTCGTCGTTGGCGTTGATGATGCCGCTTCTTCGCGTCCGTTCTCGAGAGGAGACGCGATGACGACGTCGACGTCGTTAACGAAGACGAAAGAGTAGACGTTGTGGTCAGCATGTGGATAACAGTGTTCTCGCTATGTGTTGTGTGTGTGTGGTGTTATCAAATCAAACAACTCTGTTTTGCTCTCGTTTTATTTTTGTCGTTGTGACACGCTTTTGGGATTTCTGTTCCCAAATGCAAAAATACAGTAAATACTACTCTGAACCTCTGACCTCTGCACTCTCTCTCTCTACTTAATCCACTAATAATAACAACTCTAAACTATTTTCTACGCGTTCTCTCGCGAGAAGACAATTATATATTTTTATATCGTCCAACGATTATCGTGAATCCACTTCGTCGCGACAAACTTCGTCCCGCTGACGACTGGGCACCCGCCGTGTAAACTACTTCGATCGAACGTGTTGTTCGGATGGACGCTCCAAAACAAAAGCGCGTCGCCTTTCCTCGGCTTGACTTTTAATCCAGCCTCGCAACTCGTGTAATCGATCCCGCGTAACCGATTTAATCCGTTTTCACCTTCCAACGGGAACACGGTTTCACCTCCTTCGTCTGGGGTGGTCAAGTATAAAAGAAAACTAGCGACGCGTTGCGATTTTTGAGGGCCGTATTGCGAAGGATCAAACATATCGTAATGCGAATCGTATTTTTGGCCGATTTCGTAGCGTAAAATGTTGTAAGCTTCCCCGTGCGTCGCTGGAATGTGCGTCGCGCGCGCCATCTTCTCTTCCACGCGTTTCAACGCCCCACTTTGTTCACCTTTTGATGTCAAAAACGTCCCAGAACTCGTCCGAATGTTCTTCGTGGTCTCCAACGTCTCGCCTCCTTTCAACGCCAAACCGGATTTGTGCAATCGACTCCTCGCCGCTTCCGCGATCGCATCGCAATCCGCATCGCTGGCGAAATTTCGGTACATCACCGACCGAGGCGACGTCGAGAGGAGTTGAAATTTCAGCTCGGTCAAATACTCGTCGCCAAGTGAGCCGACTTTGTCAAGCGCGTTCGAGTCTTCGCTGTTCAACTTTTCTTCTTCTTCTTCTTCTGTAACTCCACCACCAAGATTTTTGACGCCTTTCTCTCCCAAATCATCATCTTTGTGAACACTGTCGTCGTCGTCGTCGATTTCAATGACTTGCGCGTTTCTGAGTGCCCCTGGACTCGGATCTTCGCCGTCCACATCTTTTTGCGTCGTCGCCATCATCATCTTCGTCGATGATAAATCACCTAAATTTCCGCGCGTTACGAATCCAATCATAAAACAAATTACCGCTAACAGAGAAGCTTTGGGAATCGAGAGCGATTTGCGGTACGTCGTGCCGTCGCCCATTGCTCTTCTTTTTGTCCTGCTCCTCCTCCTGCTCCTCCTCCTCTCTTGTTGTTGTGCGCGTCAACAATTAACTTTTGGTGGTGTTTTTATGGGAAAATTTTTATGGGAAAGATTTGTGAGTGCAGAAGGGGTCAGGAGGCGAAAAAATCTCATTATTATCTCGCTGTGTTTACTCTCTCGCATCATTTATCAGTGAAAACATGATGAATATGTCCTTGGCGACTGCGACGATGTCCTCCGTGAACGATGCGAAAAGATGTTCCTCTTCGTTTTCTTCGAGATGCAGCAGCAGCATTAGCAGTAGCGCCCAACACCAACAACAATTTCGTAGTCGTCATCATCATCGTCCCCTAAAAATAATAAGAAGAACAATATCAAACCAAATCGTCCAGTCCGGGAAACCGGATCAAAATGGCATCGTTCCGTGCTTAGGGCCGGGAATGTGCGAATGGCCGGACGCGTGGCAATATTTAGTGAAAACGAAGCGAATGCCAACCATCGACGCTCGGAAAGCGATGCAGATGCAAAAAAAAGGCGCCCTGATTGTGGACGTGAGATTTCAACCAGATTTCGAGCAGTGGTCGATCCCGGGGTCGATCAACGTCCCGTACATCGAGGGCGGTTTGTTAGCGAAACTTCGACTGCCGGGATTTAAGAAGAAAAATATGAACTTTGTGAATGACATGCAACGAGTGGCGGAGTTGAAACAGGATATCATCTTGGTCGATATTTGGGGCGGGACGTTGCTGAGCGAACCGCCAAAGAACCGAGGGTTGACGGATAACACGAAAGGCGCCGGCTCGTTACCGGCTGCGTTTGAAATGTACCAAGTCGGGTACACAAAGTTATACCACTTAGCGGGAGGGGTGAATCAATACTACGAGGACGCGTATAAATACCCGAACGAGTTACCGGAACCGGATTCAAAATGGCCGGGGGATTTGGAGTGGTTCGGATATAGGCAGTTCAACGGCAAAGATCGAGCGAAAGGACAAAGAGACGATTAATAATGTGAAGTTGTTGAAAGGCTTGTGATCACATCAAATTGTTGTTCTCATAATATATATGTATGATCTCCTGGATTTTATGTACGTGGTACTCATCTCTCTCTAACATGTTTGTTGCTAAACTGTCTTCTCGTCCTTCTTCTTCTTCAGTCTCGTTTGTCACTTCTTCACTTCTTCTTCGTCAGACAAAAACGAAAAAAAACTTCTGAAACCGTTGTCGTCATTTTTTAGAAGAAGCAATCTCTCATCACAACCCACACGCCGCCTATTATCTACAAAACATCAAAATGGAGAACAGCAACAGCAACGGAGGACAAATGAAACCGTCCATCAAGTCTGCGGACATGAAAGAGGTGCGACATCAAAAGACGACGACGAATAAAAGTAGTTAGCGCGCGCGTCATCTCGTTGCAAAATTTTCGAAAGTCAAACCAACAGACGCTTTTGCGAAGAAAAACGAATCGTCTCTTTTGATGAACAACAAACAACAACAACTAAATATAATAACACTCCTTCTCTCTTCTCTCTTTCACTCACTCATCGAAAACAGGAAGTCATACAAGACGCGGTAGATTGCGCCAAAATTGTGCGTGAGACCTTCTTTTTTGTTTTCTCTTTCTCCGCGCGAACGTGGAAAGTCACATTTTGCCTTTGTCTGGGTCGTTAAAAATTTTGACTTTTTCAACGACCGACGACGCTTCGTCTTACTCTCATCATCAACAATCAACACAACATCAAAACACGCTTTGACATTTTCCGTTTTCTGTAATATACTCACAACAACAACAACAGGCGTTAGAGAGATACGAAATAGAAAAAGACATAGCCGCGTACATCAAGAAGGAGTTCGATAAGAAGTACCAGCCGACTTGGCACTGCGTGGTCGGGAGAAACTTTGGGTCCTACGTGACGCACGAGACAGGACACTTTATATATTTCTACATCGGGCACATTGCGATTTTATTGTTTAGGTCTGGATAACGGAGAGGAATGGCGGCAGGAAGGAAGAGAGAGAGAGAGTAGGAGTAGCAAAAGAGGAGGAGGATGTAGAGGAGGAATCATAACAAAAACAACAACAACAAAAACATTAGCTAACGTAGGAATAGCGCTCTGAGATACACAACAGAAAATTAAAGAACAAACTTTCGTCTGTTTTTTCTTGTCCCGTCCGTTTCCGTGCTGCGCACGTACTCAAACTCGCCGTGTTTTGAATCGAACGTTCCTTGTTGTACGCTCATTAGCTTCAACGTGAATCGAGGCCCTAATTCTTGCAACCTGGCGATGACAGAGGTTGGTCGATCGTCGTTCTCGTCCGTGATTTTTTTTTTCTGAGCCTTGGTCAATTTTTTCTTTCGCTCGAACGGTTTCTTCTCCTTTTTTTTACCGTCTTCATCTTCCCCGCTATCGTCGTCTGAATCATCATCATCATCATCATGCTCATCGCCGCTGCTACCGCTACCACTACTGTCGTCGTCGTCATCGGAATCTTCGTCGCTACTACTCCCAGCTTTGAACTCGTCCGAGTCCGAATCGGAATCTTCGTCGCCGCTAAACTGCCCGTCCTCTTCATCCCCGTCCTCTTCGTCTTCTCCAGACGGAAGCGCTAAGCTCGGTTTACCCTTCCTCTTACTACTCTTCTTTATTCTATTCTTGGAAAATGACTCTTCGTCTACCTCGGCGGTGGATAAGTGCCCGCCGTGTCTTCTTCTCACCCCTTTCTTCTCCTCGAACACGTATCGATGGTGTCGAAAAAAAATGAAATCTCGTTGGTTGTGAAACGTCACCACGCGTCTTCCTTTAAACTCTGGTTTCTGAGGGAACAAACTCGCAAACATCCGTCCAATTCGGTGACCTAATCGAGTGCTAAAGTTATTCAACAACAACTCTGGGTAATGCGACGTCGCTCGGCCGTGATTTCGTATCTTTTTACTCAAAATTAAATTCGTCAATTTATACATCACGCTCGGTCCTTCCGGCAAGTGCACGTGTAACAACCCGTTCACTCGCGCGCCTTTACTGAAAGTTTTATTCTCATTAAAAATGAGCAAATCCGTGAATCCTCTCGCCGTGGCGTGTTTCACCATCTCTTTAACGTGGTAGTTTCTTCTCGCGTAATAATACGCGTTCGGGACTACCGTAAAGAGATTCTCCAAAAACTTAAACACCGCGCCGCTCGGTTTCCTACTCGTCGTTATTATAATCTTCGGGCTCGAGTTGAACGAAAAATACGACGCAAACTCGTCCTCTTTATCTTCGTTGTGAATCTCCTCCTCGTCTTCTCTCACGATGTGCGTCTCATCTATCACGCGTTGGTTTTCTATCGTTTTCGGGACTTGTCTCGGTGCCGGCGTCTCCCCGTTTTCCAACGCTCTCAGCTCTTCTTTTTGTCTCAGTTGACGTCGTTTTTTCTTCTCCACGCTTTGTTCGTGTAAGAGCTTCCCGTAGACTTCCGAGCGTCTTTGCTTGTTTTTTATTTGACTGGTGAGCTTGCCGATGGAGACGTTTTCACTTTTCCTTCTTCCTCTGTTATGTGATGTGTGATGTATGAGAGAGCGTAAAATGAGATGACGACGATATATAATACTACTAAACAACGCGCGATTTGATGCTTTCGTAGGTAGGTGATGCTACAACAAAATGAGAGAGAAAAAAATGGCGGCGAAAATTGGAAAAAGAGAAAGAAAGAATAAAAAAACAGAACGTCGGACGCACCCGTCATCATCGTCGTCGCCAGGATCTTTCCGTTTCCGTTTCAACGATGTGCTCTTCTTCGTTCGCGTGACCCCCATAATGTCGTCGTTCTTTGTTGTTTGTTGTTATTGTTGTTCTTATTATTGTTGTTATTATGTGGAGTGTGTTGTTCCCAAAACAGACTGAAAAAGGCAAAAACAGAAAAAAAAAAGTTTTGACGATGTCTATTTTTAAACCATCATTACTCTACATAATACACACAACGCACGAGAAGAGAGATTAAGAGATTAAGAGATGCAATCGAAGAGTCTCTCTGTATTATCTTCTTTATTATATTCAGGATATAGTGATAACACCAACAACAAGAAGAAAATGGCCGCCGGCACATCTTCTTT
>Ga0114997_10000274_pt1 | contig 41166 bp, 29 predicted proteins | sample ArcticOcean_MG_C_2_FD_87045 | JGI IMG/M metagenome (GOLD analysis project Ga0114997, IMG submission 87045) | Marine microbial communities from western Arctic Ocean - ArcticOcean_MG_CB4_136 | ecosystem: Environmental > Aquatic > Marine > Oceanic | place: Arctic Ocean: Canada Basin | collected... | reverse complement strand
TCTTAGAGAATATCGCAAGTTCGATGTATTCGGTGGGCCCAGAACAATGGTCCGTCTTGCTAACTTTGAGATGCACCCAATGGACCAAGAAGACCGTGTTCCAGAAATCAAGGACGATTTTGGTATTGCTTACTGTAACATCACAAAATGTTGTACCGATGTTTGTCCTGCAGGAATCAACATTACCGACAATGCAATTATTCCGCTTAAAGAACGAGTTGTTGACCGGTATTATGACCCACTTAAGCGTATTTGGAGAACCCTTACTGGCCAAAAAGTCCGTTATTGAGGCGATTTATTGCCACCGACATTGGAGAGATTGCGGCAAGTCTCTGCCCTTGTATTCGGTGCTTCATTCGTTTGGATTGGGATTCAACATTTCACAAATACTGCTTTTTTCACACCGATAGTTCCGGAACTTATCGGCGTCCCTGAATTCTGGGTGTATGTCAGTGGGCTTGTCGAAATGATTCTTGGCTTGGGAATGATGGCACCCGTCTCAAGAAGAAAAGCGGGATTTTCGACTGGGATATTTCTTGTGATGGTATATTGGGCGAATTTGAACATGTGGATCAATGATATTTCTATTGGAGAAACAAATTTTACAACATCGGGCCATTTATTTCGTGCAATCGCTCAACTCGGAATGATTTGGCTTGCGCTGTGGATTGCAGAATGGCCTATAAAGAAAGAAAAATGAGGCTTCAAATCCCTCCGAAGAAGGAAATGAAGCGGTGACCCTTACGGGAACAAATTTGAATCTTCAAATTTGAAAAACGGACGATCAAGTTGTTATGAAATCAAAGGTGTTCGATTCCGGACTTCTTGACGTTGGCCTTCTTGATCTTATCAGGAAGCCAAGCTGGTCCATTCGCTGGCTTTGGAACCATGCTAATGCTACCAGAGAAGACGTGGACACGCTTGGTGCCACGCTCTCGTAGGCGTATGTTCGTATGTCCGCGGGTTGCTGCCTTAAGGGCCGCACCACGGGGTTGTTTGCTTGCAAAAACCTGGCTCGTATCTTTTCCGTTCTCCATGAGAACAAAGTATTTTTTATCAGACATTTTGGATTACCTCCGATACTTGACGGAGTATCCGGGTATATAGTAGTTGTGCCGTTTAAACGCATTACTGCGCCCTATAAGCCCCGCAGTACCCCACTCCAAAACCCTTTTTTCAAAGTTCAAGCCTCAGTCTATCGATTGGAAATCGTGGCCTGTTGAACAACAAAAAGAGCAGTTTTACAACTCAGCACCTGCGAGTGTCTTTGTATCTACAATTCCGGGAATTTGACGGATGGATTCAACTACGGTATGAGCGATCGTGGTAAGACTATCTGCAACCAGTTTTACAATTAGGTCATGATCTCCGAAAAGAAGTGTAGCATCATCGACAAAGGGCATATCTTTGACAGCAAGATAAACTTCGTGTTCCTTTCCAGGTGCAACATTAATCAAAACATATCCCACTGCCATAGCACTCATGCGAACCAAGTGCTCAGAGCACATCAACCCTTTCCATCAAAAGTCTTGATTCTTAAGTAACTCGGATTGCTCATCGGTAAATTCGTCCCATTGCTCAAGTGTCCATCCCTCGGGCATTTCTCCTTCGAGCCAAATACGATATTGTTCTCGAGACCAACCTGTAGGTAATTCTAGTTCCAGAGGTGAATCGTTTGAATCATCTGAAGTGAAATCGTCTTCCATGAGTTGGTCTGAATTCCACAGTGAAATTTTACCCTCTTTCGGTTTTCTCAAAAATACGCCCAATACAAGAAGGAGTACAAGAAAAACGATTCCAATAACCAGTAAGAGTGGTTTCAAAGTTGCCGCTTGCACAGGTTCATCTTCTACAACTGCTTGTTCACATGAATTGCAAACCGGCTCAGGAAGTAAAGTAAAACGAAGAAGTGAGGTATTCGATTGTGACCATGAATCAATACATGTTACTTCCACATCTAAGGTTGCGTTACTCAATGTGGCGGTCGTGGGGAACTGAAATTCAAAGGCAGCTGATGTAAGGTTAATTGGCAAAGGTATTACTTGCAATTGCGCCAATTGTGATTGGTTGTGTGATATAAGTGCTGAACAAGTCAAATCATCAACTCCATCGGCATCAGAGACTGAGCCGCTAAACATCAACAGATCTCCCGCAGTCATGTTTTCGTTCGGTTCAAGTATTGTATGTGGCGATGCATGATAAAAATTGACAGGGATATTCAATGATTTAGACAAACCATCTACATCTCGAACTGTAAACAATATTTCCCCCTCTCCGTCAATGAAAGTTCCATCTAATCTCAAGCGGAATTTGTGAAGTTGTTCATTCACTCCCAAAGATGGAATTGATGAAGAACAATTTTCCAACATGGGATTAGTACTCTCAATTTCGCCAAGAGAAGGCGCTGAGATAGACCAACTTAACTGGTTCAAGGTAGTTTGCAATATTTCCAGGGGTCGTTCACTCTGAATATGTACCACTAAATAGCCGGTGTTTCCAAAACGTAAGGATTCAAGAGGACCTTGTTCATCACAAAGATGTGATGAAATAACAAGAGGTGTTGTTAAGAGTAAGGGCAAATGATATTCTTTACTGAACGCTGCAGCGTGTTGACCTGTCATATCTAATTGAAGTTCAAGTTCACCGCTTTCGAGAGCGGATGGGATTTGAGGCAACTCAATCAATATCGGAGAACTGATGTTCATCGCATTGACAGGGGTGGTTAAGGGTGCAGTGCCTGGCCATTCAACATGTAAATCGCCGGTTGCAGAAGATGAAGGGTCGTCCGTATCTGAAATAGTAATCCGTGCGAATTCATTACCTCCACCCCGAACACTTTCGAGAACGTACCCTTCTTGATCGACGATTTCAATTACGGCAATTGGAGAACGGTCATCCATTGAGATAATCCTTGAATTGAGTAAAGTTCCATCTGTGTCTCGGATTTCAAAAATGACATCATCAAGTGATTCACTCACATTTCGTGTATAGAAACCGATGTAGCAGTGATGATTGGAATCAAATCGTGACTCATAACTTATGTTAGAGATTTGTCCTTCTGAAACGGCTAATGTCGGTTGTTGATTCAAAAGGTCATGATCCGTATCCAAAACACACATCGTAAAATTCGTAAGTTCGCCACGGAACAGACCACCTGTTGGATGATAGGGGAGCTGATTCGCACCTGACCAAGAAGATGAGTCAATTCCAGACAAATGTGGACCGAACCATTTGGCAGGGGCATCGATGATGGTGGCAATATCAGTTTCAAGTAAATGACCAGTTTGTAGGCTTACGTCGTATGCAGTTGCTCGTAAAACTAAGTGACCGAGTGGCAAAGAAGTCGGAAGAGAAAGCGAAGCACGCCAAAGTTCGGTATCAACCCGGCCCGCTGAATGAGTTACCCAATTCAAATCAGAAAGATTAGAAAGATTCTGTGTAACCGCCCACTCAACCTCAACTGAGGATACATTGATGTCATCACTAGCTTCAATCGTACAGATGAAATTATCACCACGAGCATAGACTTCAGCGTCGCAATATATTTGTTCCACAGTAGGTGGCGCGTTGACCCAAATTCGCAAAGTAATAATATTATTTTCCAGATTCCGTTCTGGTGAATCAAGACTCGCGTTTGAATATCGGATTCGTAAGTCCATCCAACCCGTTTTCTCGGGGGTGATGGTGAGGTTGTAGAAGATTCTTGAACCGTTGATATCACCACTAGGAAGCGAAAGATTTGATCTATGCATCTCGATATTTCCTTGGATATCCTGCACCAAGAGTGTACCGTTCGAAGAGGACATCCCTAGATTTTCTACGGCGATTTCGAGTTGGGTTGGTTGCATGTATGAAGCGTTATCAATTTGCCGAATACCTATGAGATTAATGTCATGGTAAAGGTCAGCATAAGGTGCCATTTTCGGGTCGCCAACAATGACTCCCATCCAACTTGTTTGGAGATTCGCTGCTGCATGGGCCTCAGCCAAATTGAAGCCAGATGCATACATGCTCATCAGCATACTTGGTGAGCCAACCGCAGTGAGGTATGGCTCGTAGACATAGCCTTTCACTCCGGAGACACCGTCTTCAAGTAAATCAGCAATCAACGATTGACCATAACTTGTATCCCAGTTGAAAGAGCGCCCACCAGTCGAGACTGCAGTTTCTGCAATCGAACCATCCACCCAGGTATTATGCGGCCGGATGGCCCGCAAATTCATTGTATCGAGATAAACTGAACCATCAGTCGAAGTTGCTACAATATCTAATGGGACTCGTATTCGGAATGAAGTTGCATTACTGTGGGGGCGGAAACGTAATGTTCTAGATTCCCATGAAGAAGCAAAATTTTTGCTACTTGATTGATTGGTCGAAAGTACAGTTCCATTATCATCAAGACCGTCGATTTCTATTGAGAAATCGCCATAGACATCACCTGTACGTTGCCCATAAAGGTAAACTATCCAAGCATGGCCTTCTAATTCCTCAGGAAAATCATATATTTGTTCGATAGATGCTGCGGCCTGACCATTGCCGGAATAGGCTGAACAATCCTTGTAGATATCTCGATGCAATGTTGTAATTTCATGGTCTTGTAATGCCGTATTCCAAATCATGACATTGTCAATCATTCCTTGGAAATAGGCACTTTCACCGCGATTTACTCCCAATTTATATACATCGAAATTATTGAACGAACCTGAAGTAAAAGCAGTGGTTCGAACCAAGACTCCATCGAGGTATTGTCGTGTTGAACCGTTATCAAAAACAGTTGCAAGATGCGTCCACTCTTGAGCTTCTACAGCGCCAAAGGCGTAGGATTGGTTATTGTGTAAACGCCATTCACCGCTGAACATTGCATGTTGAAACGAGGCGTTTGAGCCGGCGTTATCATCGACTGCAAAAACCGATGCATAGGTAGGTAATGTCGTGGAATTGGCCCATACCCATTGACTCACGGTAAAGTTCCCAGACCAATCGTCAACATCGACTTCCAACGAGTCATCCACACCGTCATACCAAAGGCACGAACCATCGGTACAGGTGCGCCAATTGGTTGAATTCATATTCATGAGAGTGAAATTGGTACTCGAATTAACAGAATCTTGTGCAATCGAGCCTGTATTTTCTTCAAAGTCCCAATGATGAATTAAGCTGCTTTGTGAAGGAATGTAATTGTCAGCAAGCGAGAAGGCTGAAGGGGGTACTAGTGCCTTACTTTGATTTGGTCCTGACCAGGAGAGTTGCAATCCATGCGGCCCACCACCTTGGAAAAATTCAATTTTGAAATCGTGTTTTCCAGCATCTAGTTGAGTGTATTGAGAACGTTCAGTCATTCCGTGCGAGCCGTAATTTGTAACGAGACTTTGTCCATCGACCCACAATTCGGAACCATCATCTGAGGTGAGATAAAAAGTCCAATTCCCTGTTTCGGGCACATCGATTAAACCACTAAACCTTGCACCCCAATCGTTTTTGAATCGGTCATCCAAACCAGGATAGGCCTGAGATGAGGCTGAATTTTGAAATGAACTCTCGAGTCGAACATGATCGGGCACTCGGTCGATAAGCGTCGGCATTGATGCAGCGTTGAAACTTATTCCATCGTTATCGAAAAACTCTGCCAGTATTCCCTGTGCCCCATTCCCCGGCTCCTGTGTACATACTGCCGACAACGATGCTTCGATAGCAGATGCGCCATCACGTTTCACTTCAGTTTGTGTTGTCCAATTAAAGGAATCACCTGATGAAAGGTTTGGTAAGGTGGCATTCCAATATTTTGCTCCACTCGAATACGATGTATCTATTGTATTAAATCCAGAATTCGGGAGCCAATTATAATTCCAACTACCATCATTTGAACCCCATGAAGCATAACCCATTACATTGGAGAGATTAGTTAAAAATTCTGAAGTCTCATCAAAAATAGTTGGCAACCCCATACTTCCATTGATTTCGGCTTGGGCCGTATAGAGGTCTTCATTCCAAAATTTATAACCCGAACTGTTGCGATTGGTTGCCAAATCCAAAGCGAAAATACCACGTTGTCCAAGACTGTTATTTGCCTTTTCAATTAATGCCAGTGCTGTTTCAATCGTATATCCCGTCAATCGAGTGATGAGAAAGAAACCGTAGACATCACGAGAAAAGGCTTTCATTTCGCCACCGGCTAATGGTCCAAATCCATGATCAATCCAATAATCCGAACCTATACTTGAATTATATGTGCCACCAAGTAAAGAAAATTCTTGATCGAAACTGGCCTTATCGTCTCCTCCACTGATACGAAGCGGTATTCCTTTGGTTGAAACTAAATAATTAAGTTCAGTACTCGAAGAACGATTAGAGAGCATTTCTAAGAAAGGAGCAGCAAAATAAACATCAAATTGATTTCTGTTGATGGTTTCTTTGGTCGGGGTGTTTGAGTCGTTGAAAAAGAAGATATTGTCGTTAGAAATATTTCGGGCATTTACAAAAGCCCAACCAATAGTTTTACTCGCATCAGAATTATTATTGATGAGTACGCCAACGTCTGAATAATCGTAAACTGTAAGGAAGTCAAAACCTTCAGGTTGGGCACGATTTGACCATGGTGTTTGATTCCAAAAATCCTCCCCTTCTTCACTGGAAAACCCAGTGAAAACTTCACTCAGCGCCATTGTTTCGACCGAATTATTGACAGAAGAGTCATATCTGTCGCCTTCAAGAAACGGTGTGACAAGACTACTCAAAACAAAAATAAATGTTAAAAGAAGACTTGACCCCCTTCTGTCCATGAATTTCTGCTGACATCAATAGGGTTTAGCAATGCCGCCATTAAGTGATGTTAAGATGGCCCTCGGCATTGAAAATTGAAGTACAGAATTACCCGTTTCAGGACATTTTCATTCCGAAATTGCGAACTTGATAAGTAAGGTGGCCCCTCTTGGAGGGTTGATGGCTGAACTCTATATGGCACGAACATGCAAATGGGGTATTCTTCGCGTAGTAGGTGGAGAAGTATGGAACCACACTGGTGATGTCTTGATCACACCTGCTAATAATCGACTTTCTGGCCGTGAAGGTTTGGATGCACTTATTCATGCAAAAGCCGGCCCTGAATTGACACAGGTAACTCGGAATATTTGCCTAGATATGCGTAAAATCAACGCCCCCCCATGTGCAGTCACAAAGAATGTGGTCACTGAACCCTTTGAACTTGGGGCGAATTACAAGCATATTATCCACGTAGTCGGCCCTGATTGCCGCCGCCCAAACCAAGACGATGCACGCCGAGAGTTACTTCCTGAAACCTATACCAACCTCTTTGCTACGCTCGCTGAACTGAAGGATGTTAAATCGATTGTTTCCCCCCCTCTATCGATGGGTATTTTCGCCTATCCACACCGTGAAGGTGCCCGACTAACCTTGGAAATTATTCTTGGAATACTCGATGGAGACAAAGACCCAGGATTTTCAGAATACACGATTGTCGTTAAGGAAAGGAACTTCATCTCAAACATGAGAACTGTTTACAGAGAAACTGAAGACCAATTACCCGGAATCGATTCGACTGCTGAGTGAGGTTTGTCTCATGGTCGACCTCGCTGCGATGGTCACAAGCACTCTTTCCAATGACCGACGTTCATTTCAATCGGTATTGATGCTTTCAAATAGCGTACGAAAAGTAAAATTAGTTGCTGAAATATTACCCCCTGGACTTCAGTTAACTGTTCTTTCAAGCCAAAGCCGAGTGGTTGAATCGTTGAATGAAAGTGGAATTGTGTGTTCTTTACTTGAAGAAAATCTTACATCACAGGGTTTGAGTGTACTCAATCACATGCATGATTTGGTGCTGCAAGCAATTGGTGAAGGAAGTCTTTCCAGTGGTGAGCGAATGTTAGTTGTTCTAGCTGAACCGATCGATGGTGTTTTTGTCATCGACACATCAACCTTAAATTCAAATCGTTTTGCATCCTTGGCACATGATTTTCATATTGACTTAGAGGTTCTTACAAAGATGATGCAACTTGCTCGCCATATTGGTTCAAGAGGAAGAGAAGGGCATGCAATTGGAGCGCTGTTTGCTATTGGCCCACTACCAGCATTGAGAAAACATACAACTGCGCTTGTCTTGAATCCATTCAAAGGACATCCGGCCGAAAAGCGGACTGTATTGGATGACACAAATCATGAAACTTTGGCTGAATTTGCTTGGCTTGACGGAGCGATATTATTCAATCGAGATGGTGTGGCAAGTGATGCTGGACGTTACATCCAAGTCCCAGCAGGCATTGTTCCAAAAGCCGGTGAAGGTGGGCGTCATTTAGCTGCTCGGGCCATATCACAATTGGTTGAAGGTATTGCAGTTTGCGTTTCTTCGTCGGGTACCATCACAATGTATGCCAATGGAAGAGATCGCTACAAAGTTAAACTCAATTGATTTATTCTGATTCATCAGAACGAATTCGAGAATTTAATTTATCTTCAACTGATGCTAAAGATGCTGTAGTTGCAAGGAAGTCCATTCGTACCGCATCTAAATTGGAATGATTCAAATTTCGTTCAATACTCATTTTAGCGCGATTAATTGAGGCGATTCGCTGTGTTCGGTCTTTTGGTCGAGTAATATCTCCGCGTTGACTCATCAACCATTCTTCGAGCAAGGCTTGCCCCCATTCAGGTGCTCGGAGTCGAGCAGCAAGATGAATTTCCAAGTTTCGATGGCGGAAGCGAACACGTCCATCTGCTGTTCTAATGGCTTGAATTGAGCCTGGATTCCAACGATCAAGAGGGACTTGAAGATGTTCTTTGCAATTCAGAGAGCCATCTTCTTCGACGACAAAATCTACGATGAGTACACTTCTCTTGAGGCGCATAAATACCTGAACAATATCTTCATCAACATACCATTCAGAGATTGCTTGTGGGGTCTGTCCCCATTCAATTTCACACCAATCTTCCAGCGCCGTTCGGTAGGAGTCCATGTCAATGGGTTTTGGCGAACCATCATCAACTTTGTTGAGAAAGAGTCTGTCAAGATTCAAGGAGAAGGAGTGTTTGCCTCAACCATGGATGGTGCATGGGGTTCTGTTGAAGCAGACTGGAAAGTTGTGCTTGTACTTATCTTTGCATGGTATCTTATGCTTCGTATTTGGGAGCGGAATGGGGTACTCGACAGATGGAACGCCACTCGGGTCTTTGGTATCGTGTTGATGGTGCGCAGTAATTGGGGCCTGAAAACTCTTGACCGCGTCGCTCGACCGCGCCGATTTTGGCGTGTTTACGGGGAAGTGTCCCTCTGGGTGTGCTTGTTTTGCATGTTTTTAGTCACCATTACCATGATTCTCGCTTTCGTTACAACTCTGCTTTCACCCCCTTCTGTCAGTCCACCAACCGCTAGTGAACTCGTAGCCATCCCAGGAATAAATCCGATGATTCCATTGGGTTGGGGAGCAATGGCATTTATCGTTGCATTAGTCATACATGAATTTGGACATGGACTACTCGCTCGAGCGCACGGTATGCGTATTCGTTCATTTGGTCTTCTTCAATTAGGCCCACTCCCACTTGGTGCATTTGCTGAACCTCAATACCAAGAATTACACAAAGCGCCTCGGAAGGAGCGTATGCGAATGTTTGCAGCAGGTCCTGCAACGAATTTGTTTGCAGCATTCATTTGCATGTTGTTGTTAGGTGGATTGGCTGCCAACTTTACTTCGACTTCAGAAAATCCACACGTCCGAGGCGTCATCAAGGACGCGGGTGCTGATGAAGCAGGTATGCAACCGTGGGATACCATCATCCAAATTGAAGGCGTGGACGTGTATGGTGTTGAAGGATTTCAAGCCATCCTTCAAAACTATCATGCCAATGATACCATCACCTTACAGGTCATGCGTGAGGATGGCTCAATTGAGAGTCTTGAATTATTGCTTACTGACAAATATGACTACTATCTCGAACTCGGTGCGAGTGAATCATATCTTGAAGCGATAGGAATTGAACAAGGTGACGCTTTTGTCGGGGTAGAAGGAATCAGTCTTGGAACTGCTGGAATCGATCGTCTAGCGGGACCATTTTCACCACGTTTTGAAGGTGGTGTGGTCATTCAAGCAGCCTATACTCCACTTCATATCCTAAACATGATGGTTCTTCCATTTGAATTGCAGGGCGTTTCGATGTATCCTGTAGAGGAGGCCATGCTTATACCCGCAGAAGGCATACTTGGAGATACACTTGGATTAAATGGACTATTGTTCTTCGTCAATTTCTTCTTCTGGCTAATGTGGGTGAATATCCTTCTCGGTTTTACAAATTTAATTCCAATGGTGCCGTTTGATGGCGGTCATTTGTTTAAAGATTGGATTAAAGGCAGCCTCAATAGGATAAAGCGAATTGGAAAGAGGACTAAATTATGGGACATCAATCCTATGTGGATTGACCATCTCTCAAACAAAGCCTCAAGTTTGTCTTCGATTGTTCTATTGATCATGTTATTGTTTGTACTCATCATCCCTTATTTCTAATCAAGAACGGCGTCGTGCAAGTTCTGCAAGGACATCCAATGGTTTGTCAGGTAGGGTTTGAGCTGGAAGAAGTTCTTCAAGTTCAGTTGAAGGTAGAGGTGTCGCAAAAAGATTGGTTCGAAGGGTTCGAACTTCTAAATTATGCAGAGCATGTGTCTCTGAACCGGCAGAAGAGCAGACTAAAGCTACAAATGCATGTAACGGCATACCATCTTCCCAATTGAGATAGACTGAACCGTTTCTCGTAGTAGGGAATGGTGGAATTGATTTTTCCAGTTGACGGAGTCTACCGGATAGATTACTGGTTTCAACTCGGAATATCCGCCATGAATCACCGCGTACTCCTTTTTGTCGATGAGCATAAAGTGGCATCAAATTACACCTTTCACCTTCGGTAACCATCGCTTCATACTGCAATTTGGTTCGACCAGAAAGATAGAGTTTATTCGGCCGGGTTGATTTCACTTCGATTGGGAAACATAAATCGCCACGTAAAGCCAACAAATCACCAGTACCTTCCATTCCAGAACCAGCGGCTCGTACCACCAAAAAAGGTCGATGTATCACTTGACGCATCTTTTGTTTCTCAAGAGGGTTGCAAGAGCGGATAACCGCTTCAACACCTTTTGGAACTCCGGCAAGAACCTGCCTCAATTCCCGCTCATACTGACTCGACACAGCCCATCATCAATGTCAATCGTTCTTGATGACTTCGGTAGATGTCCCACTACTATCGCCGATTTTCATAACACGCATTCATGCCCGTAAAGGCGGAAGTTTAGTTAATCGCGGAATATTCAGTTTTAGATGTGCCTCGGCTTGCTATACGCACCATTGATTTCAAATTGGCCTTCCGGTTAATGACTGAACTCAAACGCCGAGGGTTGAGATTCATTCTTCTCGAACATGATGCTGTACTTCCTGAACAGGATATGATCTGGTTTGGCAGTGAAGTTGAAGTTGCTAAATTCCGAAATGAAGGAAAACCAATTGCAACCTCAGCAGTTTCGGTCAAAGATGCTGTTGACAATGCTGTTCGTCTTCAGAGAGGAATCACACAGGTACACCAACTTTGCTTTGGAATTGACCCAGGCCCTCGACCGGGCCTTGCTTGGTTAGCCGATGGTGTCGTGTTGGGCGTTGCACAATTCGAGCGTATCGAAAATCTTGCAGCGCAAATTATAGGTATCTCATCTGCGCTTGAGTTTAAACGAATGGCCGTGCGAATCGGTGATGGTGCACCTTTGAGCCGTGACCAAATCATCAATGATTGTCTCACACACCAACTTGAAATTGAATTGGTGAATGAAGCCAAAACCTCGCGTGGATTGCTTCGTCATAATCATGTTATTTCGGCCATTCGAATTGCATTACTCTCAGGTGAGCGCGTGTGGGAGTTTCGAGAGATTCGACCAACAGAGGGTGAACTTAGAGATATTCAACGTCAAAGTCGCAAAAAAAGTAACGGCAGAAGAACAATTTCTTCGGATGTTGCATACGCTGTTGCCTGTGGCGATTTGACTCTGGAAGAAGCGATTAGAGAATGATTATTCTGCTTCAAAATCGGAAGAAGTCAAGAGTACTTGGTCGGGTTCGGTATCGGGTCTATTGAGACTTGGATACTGCTTTTTATGCTCGGTAATCGCTTGCTCGAATTCCGGTGCTCTCGCCATGAATCGACGGATGATTGGCTCAATAAGCATGGGCAAAATAAGAACACCTCCCACCAAGGCAAACAAGATGAAAAACGATGAACTAGGCACATACTCTGTCCCGGGAGTTCCTTCACCACTGACCATCAGTTTGACCGTTCCAAGCCAAGGAATTTCTCCACCGCCAACTCCAATGAGCCAAGAAGCGCGAATTGGTCCTACCGTTCCAGATGCACTGTGGACACCAGAAGAACCGTTAACTGCTTGAGAACCTTGATCTACCGAACACTTGTTATAATCTCCAAGTGTAAGAATTCCAGCATGGCGTGGTTGCCATTGCCAGACAACCAAATGGGCCTCAGCATTAGCATGTGCTGACCGCTTACAATCGTAAAAGCCAGCCTGTACTCCATCAAAATGAACGGTCACCGTTTCGACATTGCGAACATCAGTACCTGGAACATCCCACGTTAAAACACAAACGCCAAGAACTCCCGCTCCATCAAAAGATTCAGAGTCGTATGTTCCCCCTTCGGGACAATGTTCATTGTTGGGTGCATCCATAGGAGCACTTCGATTTGGTGAACTGATTTCGTTCGGAATTACTTCCATGATGGCTCGGTGAATAATCGGTGTTCCGCCTTCACCGTTCTTTTTGTAGATGATAACATCGCCTTCAAGCCCATGCTGTGAATATCCATATTTTGAATTCCCAGGTTCGGTGGCCTCGGCGAAGGTGACAATGGTATCGAAATCTTGGTTGTGAACCAAAACCAAATCCCCTGCATCAATACTACCGACTTCTCCATCGAGATCATGAATCATTGAAGATGATTCGACGACGACTAATGGTGGCATCGAACCAGTATGTGCATACAATGCCAAAATGAGCAGACCAATCATACCTGCTGCAAGAAGAAGTTCGCGAAACAGAGTTTTCAGCGGGTCACTGTCACTCACGCCTTCTCCCCTCAAGTTCACCGTCGAAGTCCTTTGCTTTCAAGGAATGCTGTCCATGAAATTTCATGTCCAGCCCCTAATACATCTGCTGCTTCATTTCCTTCTTCTTTACGACGACGAAGTTCGGAGGTTGATTCAATGGTCTTAAGTTCCTCGAGTGTGTTGACATGACTGCGCAATGAAAGGAATTCAGGCAGAACGATTAACAGAGCAAGGGATGAAAAAGCTGCTAAACCTATTGAGTGCCCTGTATAATCTCTTAACGTCACATGGTTTTGAAGAAAAAGCAATTGGTAAATAGAAGCGCCAAAAAGTATACCTATTGATCCAGAAAGTGTCGCGGTGATGCCTAATTGTCGTCCATGTTGTCGTTGCCACCAGTTTGAAATTAGACCCATGCGCTTCTCTCCTCAATGTAAGCAGATACGCTGACCTTCTTTTTCCTATCGCTTGTTTGGGCAACTGACTTGATGGGGTGAAGTTCAAATGCTTTGGCGGGAGTGGGCCAAAGGCCCATTGAGGGAGAACGGTGATTCAAATGCGAAAAGCACTATTTTTAATTCTCTTATTTACAGTTTCATTATTCGGCCCAATGGCTTCTAGTGCCACTGTTGAAACTCAATTCATGGATGGAAACACTTCCTACACCCATACTTTTTCCGGAACCGGGAATGGTACTGCCGGATATCTTACAATCCCATATGGGGCAGAAGTCACAGCGGCACAATTCAATTTGAAAGGTGAAGCAAGTTCAACCACGTATTCAAACTTCACGACTAATGCACATTTCGGCGGAGTCGGTGATGGGATTTGGTCTGGTTCACCACCTTCACCGTTCACCCTTGGAAGTCGAACAGACATTGAGGTCGCTTCACAGTCGATGTCGCTCAAAGGCAACCCTTCAGTTCAAGCGATTGACTTTTCTCGTACCTCACAGGTTCAATCAAAAGTCGGCGCTCACCAAAACACAACTGGGCAATTCGCTTCTTTATCTGATCAAGGATATACCGGCCTGACGAAGAAATTCTTGCCATTTACTGTCAGTTCAAGCGCATCATGGCAATACATTGGCGTGGTTGTCCTAGTTGACAACGAATACCATATCATGAGATATTCGTCTTCCAGCCTGTACAACACACCAACCATTCTTCGAATCAATTCAACTACCGGTGCTTACATCGGCACTGCATCCATCACTACCAACGGTTGCAGCACATCTTCGTATTACAATATGGTCGATGCAACCGTTGATGGAACCACGGTTTACACTGCACATTACACTAGTTATTACATGACAAAATGGTCCGTAATCACATCTGGAACAGCAAAATCGTGGCGTTGTGACGGCTCTTGGCAGTATAGTAATAATTACGTTACTGGTGTCGATATCGATGATGCGACCGGTAAACTCTATGTTGCGACATACTCGTATTCTGCAAATGCACATTATCTCAATGAAGTCAGCAAGAGTTCGCCGTCTTCAATTCAAGGAACATGGACCTTAGCCACTGGCTCAACGGTCTCCCGCTATGGGGCTGGAATGATTGTCAACATGCCGACCATTATCTACAACGAATATGACCAAACATACGTGAGTGGAGTTGGTTACAACTATGACTCATATCATCACTTTTTCACCATGAATGGCAACTTCATCGAACATATGGGTGAAATGTCTGTACCAGAGGGTGGCCATTATGGAATGGTTGATTCGGAACTTGGACAATTCAGTTTCTCTTGCCATTATTACAGCACTGCATATTGCAGCACAAGTACTCGTCACAAAATCAACAACTTTGGAGATGGGGCTTTGTATGATGAACGAAGCCATTCTTCCACAAGTGCAACAATCATGGGAGCTTCCTTTTCCACCTCAAAAGCGATTGATACTTTGAAAATCAATGGTATCCTTGGATACACCCCTACTGGAACGAGTATTAGCGTAGATATTTCCAACGATGGAGGAACCACTTGGAGACACATCACTGCTGGCCAAACAGTAAATTTTGCTCAAACTAGTACGGCATTCGTATGGCGAGCAAGTCTCAATGGGACCACGACTAAGGCACCTATTCTCGACGGCATAGGCATTGAATACATCACCTCGTATGTTTCTTCATCCAATATGTATGTCAACCAATATGTCGGTTCTGGAACAAAGAATGTTGTTGCTGCAACCATTACATGGGACCAAGTACTGCCAACAGGCACTATGATACGCGTCTACTTTGGTTACAGTACATCGAATATATGTACGCCTGGTAGCTCTGGTGTTGAAACATTCACTCAATCGAACCAAACCAAATCAATGACCGGTACTGGTTACTACATGTGTATGCGTGTTGTACTGACAACTTCAAATGCAGATGTAACGCCCTCAATTTCTAATATTTCTATCGCACAGCACTCGAATGCTCCAACTCAACCGGGAATCAACATCGATGGAAAGTTTGGTTGGTCTCAAGATTCGAAAGAGGGAGCACTATTAGGGCCCTTGACAATCACACAACAATCAAGTGGAAGCAACAACATTCTCAAACGTTTTAATGATGCTATTCCCGACACAGGTACTGGTTTTAGTAACATCTCCATTGACTTAATCGCAGCCTCCTCGGGGATTTTGATTCTCGAATCTTTTGCTGTCACCTATACAATGAACACTGTTAATCTTGACATCACCATACCAGTAGGTGAAGTCCTCCATGAACGCTTGGCTCCTTACGAAGTAGTAACTCGACATATCATCGGCGAAGATGCATCTGGTATGACTGAAGCAACCCTTACACTCGTGACCAATTCAATTGCTAAAAATCCAACTTTATATTGGCAGAATGGAGATGTGTTTCCTGAACCAAATGATCCTGAGGATTACATCGAGTTGGACATAAGTTCGTGGTCGTCTGAAAGCAATGGAATTCTAGAAGTTCATTGGGTATTTCATGTGACTTCTGAGTTCCCCGACCAAAGTAATGTCCGATTTAGAACCGGATGTTTGGATAACAGTGGCTCAGCCGGATATTCGCCATTGGACCTCACGAGCCTCGATGGATTGGAAGTCAATCGTACTTTTGGACTTGGCTGGATGAAAGTTCGCGACAACGATGGCGCATTAGTCATGGATGATGTCCCTGACCATTCATGGGTTGCCGCTGGTGAAACGCTCCACTTCCAAGGAGCAATGTGGTTCCAAAATACCGAAGATGCTCCAAAAGATAGTGCCTTTGATGTTCGAATTTCCCGCAATGGATGGGTCGAGAGTACTGCACGTGATACAACCAATAATAACGGCAGTTTCTTTATCTCAGTAGACCTTCCAGATATCGATGTTGAATCTGGTTTGACCTATGAAGTTCAAACCTATAACGAAAAAGAACCGACACATGTGATGCAACCAAATTCCAATTGGCAACGTACCTTCATGGTCGATGCGACCCCCCCTCATCGTGATGGCTTCTTACCAGACGATGATGCTTATGAAGCAGCGAGTGCAGTGCAAGAAATCAAGGTCTTAGTCAACGATGATGTTGGCCACCCAATGGCTCTTGAATTGATGTATTGGGTTGAATCTGACCATGACCTTAACCGCAACGGTGAGGCTGATCCGCAAGAATATGTGAGTAGAATAGTTCACAACACGACTCAAGCAAAGAACAAGTGGTTCATCACCACTATTGACCATACACGCAACCCGAATATGGGACGAGTTTCCTATTATTGGACTGGTGGAGACCAAGCTGGTAACCCTTTGCATTACACTCACATTGTTGAAGATGATGCCATTCTTGAATTACAATCTGGACCTGGCTTCCTTTACGATGATGCAACCTTCCGTACCCGCAAAGATTCGACTGCTGTTTTCACAGGACTGGAGTGGTTTGGCCATGCTGATGATGGGCTGGTCTTTGCAGGCATGGAGCAAATAATTACGCTCGGTTTTATTGATGCAAACACTGCCATTGACTTTGAACATATTTCATTGGTGTTTGATTTCGAGGGGCCGAATCCAATGAGAGATGCACAACGTATTTCATATTCTGGAATCAACAATACCTTCTGGTCTGAAAGTGATTTCATAACTTTGTTGATCACTAGCACTATGCAAGAAACGACAAATGAATCGGGATTGCCTTGGATCATTGTCACTTTTGAATTTATCATCGGCTGGGATTGGCCAGATGAAGAAATGGGCGATGTTGCTTTGGTATACAAGGAAAGAGGTTCTGATGACGAGGAACAAATATTGTTACTCGAACATACATTCCGTGTCGAAAATGATTTGATGCTCTCGCCAACGGAATATTTAGTTGAAGATATTTCAGAACCAAGAACCGGAATCGTTGCTGATGGAAGTCGAGTGCGCAAGGATGACCGTTTGGCGTTCACGGGTCGTGTCGTCTATGAAGGCAGCACGGTTGCTGCACCTCGTGATGTCGGTATTCTCATCGAAGTGTTCGATGGTGAAAAATTGTGGAGCGATGGCTCAATCAGTTCTTCGGGAGAGTTCTCTGTTGAAGTCCCCTTATCTTCTGCTTTAACCCTCCAATCATCTCCAACCCGCACATGCCTCATCTCAATTACAAATATTCCAGGAAGAGGGGAAGACATGACGGGAACATTGGTTTCAACAACATTACAAGTGGTTGTCGATGATGCTGCACCACGTGTAGTTCGACGTATCTCGCCACTCAATGTCATCGATATTTCCGCTAACAATGACCTCAGTTATATCCCAGTGGAATTTCATGGAACTGAAGATGCTGACCTTACTGGTTCGAGTCAAATGGTACATTGGGTCATGCGTGATGCAACTCGAACTATCACTATTGGTGCTGGTTCAACGCTGTTAGGTATGCAACAAGAAGGTCAAAATGTGATTTGGACTGGAGCGGTCGATTTGACCGACAATGGACGAATTGTGCCGCAAGCTGGAGATTTCGTAGGATTTTATGTCACCGGGTATGATGCAGCAGGAAATCAATTCCCCGTCGTATCGAATTCAGAAGCAAGTCCAATCCCCGAACTGGCTGTCGATGACACTGACTTTGAACGCCAATGGATTCGATTGGGAGCAGTTGGTCCTGAACTACGAGTGAAGTCAATCTCTCTATCTGATGACCACATCGCACCTGGTTCAAACATCATTATCAATGCTGAAGTGATTAACATTGGAGGTTCAACTCCTGCAATGTTCAAGGTCGCTTTCTATTCGGGTGACGATGAAAAGCCATTCGAAACCGTCGGTGTGGCTGGAATCGATGCGGATGAAGTTGTCAAAGTAAGCGCTACTTGGTCTGCGGAAGATGTTGACCGTATCCGCGTCGTTGTCGATTATGATAACCTCATTATCGAAGTTAACGATGATGATAACAGCGCTGAACATTCTATTGATATCGCCTATAGCCAATATTTTGGATGGTTTGATTCTCCGCGTGAAAGTCCACTTGCTTGGATATTCATTATCACTTCAATTATTGTTCTCATCGGCGTTGCATCCATTGCAACACGCACATCCATCGATCACGGTGAAGGTGTGTTCTCTGACGAAGAAGACTGGGATGAGGACGAAGACGAAGACGAAGACGACGGCTATGAAGACGACGATGTTTGACGACTTTTTGCACTCCCTGTACTGCAAATACTCAAAAGAGGTCGACGTGACCCCCCCTCCATAGGGGTGGGGAGAGTATGTCAAATGTATTTTCCAACCTCGAACCAAAATTGGCTGCAGCACTCCATTTGAAAGGTTGGAACCCTACACCCGTTCAAACTTCGACCTTACCAGAATTGTGTGAAGGCAGCGACCGAATTATTGTTGCTCCAACCGGTTCAGGAAAAACATTATCAGCAGTTCTTCCGATGTTGCATCGATGTTTAGTTGAGGGGTGGAAACCGCTGTCTATTCTCTACATCACCCCTCTTCGTGCATTAAACAGAGATGTTGACCGCAGACTCACTGAGATTGCTGAAGCGGTTGGTTTGAAAGTCGGTTTACGGCATGGAGACACAAAACAAAGTGAACGGACCCGACAAGTTCGAAATCCACCGGATCTGTTAATCACCACTCCTGAAACTTTTCAATTGATGTTCACAGGAAAAAATTTACGAGAACTCTTGAAACGGGTTCAAGCGGTAATCATCGATGAAGTTCACGACTTAGCCGCAAGTGAACGTGGTTGGCAATTGTCTGTTGGTTTGGAGCGGCTCGAAGCCCTTTCTGGTCATTCTGTTCAGCGAATTGGCCTTTCTGCGACCGTAGGGAATCCAGAAGAAGTTGCAAAATGGCTATCTCCCAATAAAGGCAAAGCATTGATTACAACAGGTGACCGAACTACAGAATTAACCGTAGAATGTGCTCAAACTTTACCTGAAGATGAAATTGGGGCTCTTGAAATGAGCATTCAACCACGAGCACATGCAAGTTTTCGTAGGCTCATTGAAGTGTTGCGTACTGAACCACCTTGCTTGGTGTTTGTCAACAGTAGAAGTGATGCTGAAACGATTGCTAATCGATTACAAAACATGGCACCCGATGTGAAGATTGGTGTCCATCATGGTTCACTTGCTGCAGAAACTCGTCAAGAAATGGAAGACAAACTTCGAAGTGGTGAATTGGCAGGATTAGTGTGTACTTCAAGTCTTGAACTCGGTATAGATGTTGGAAAAATCCAACGTATTATTCAAGTGAAAAGTCCACGCTCGGTCGACCGTATGCTCCAACGAGTTGGTCGTGCAGACCATCGTTTAGGCGGCGTAGGCAAAGGACATTTGCTGTCATGGGATACCGATGATATAGCCGAAAGCGCTGTTGTAGGTCGACGTGCAATGCTTGGTCAAATTGAATCGATTGAATGGCGGCAACGCCCGTTATCGGTGGCAGCAAACCAGTTGGTATTGATGGCTCATTCTTTCAATGCAGTAGCCATTGATGAAGCTACAGAAATTCTATCCAAAGTTGCTCAATTTGAAGGGTGGAATCGAAACGATACTGAATCTATCTTACGCGTGTTAGCAGACAGTTGGATTCTCCGTTTCACACCTGACCCGAGTGAAGTTCCGTGGTACCGGTGGCCAAAAGCGGTGTATACTGTTGCCCAACAAGATGCGCTTAAAGAAGGCAAACCACTTCCTGACGAGCGGCCTTTGTTTTCCATTCCGGATGAAGAAGTTCCTGAAATTTTCAAGAAACGAACTGTTTCTGTCCCCCTCCCCTTCAAACTCGGTTGGTTTTCAACTGCTGGAAGAACCCGTCAATGGGTTGGTAAACACCTTTCGATGATTCCTGATAAACAATCATACCGAGTTCGAGATGCTGTCACTCGACGCAATTTGGGAAGCGTTGATGAAGCCTTTGTTTTGTCTCTCAACGACAGTGGCGAAGATGATGATGGAAGTAGGCGTCAATTCGTCATGGCTGGACGAACATGGCTCATCATTGATGCAGACCCTGAACAATCGGAATTACTGGTTGCACCTGTGTCTGATAAGGCTGAAGCTCCGCGCTGGGTGGGTGAATTACCTCCGGTTCCCAAAGCCATTGGACGAGACATCGGGCGATTACGTCAATTAATTGCCGATGACCTTCATTTGTTTGAAAATGAACCAAATACTGTACTTAATCCTCAAATCATCGATACAGAGGGTATCTTCGCTGAACGGGATTCGGTTCTAACTGAACACCCATTTGATGATGAAGCGCTGGGAATTATGGCTGAAACCATCACTGCCCATATTGAAGCAACTGGGCACGTCCCTACAGACCGATTGATGACGCTTGAACAACGTGAAGATGCCATTGTCATTAACTCATGCCATGGGTCTCGAATCAATGAAGGATTAGGCCATTTCCTCATGGCGATGGCGACAACAAAATCTGGTAAATGGGGCCGATTGGTTGTTGAACCAACTCGAATTGCTCTGCAAACAGGTGCTGTGACTCCCGAAGAATTAGTCGGTTGGATGATGGATACACCACCTGATGCTATCGAGGGATTACTCAGCGTCACCTTACCGAATTCACGTCAAGTCCGTTGGAGGTTTGCCCAAGTTGCGAAAACATTCGGAATCTTGCGGCACGGTGTTGATCCTCGTAAAATCAATCTTCAAGCCCTTTTACGAAAATACCGTGGAACTGTGGTCATGGAAGAAGTTCTGTCAAAACTGTTCCATGAACGAATGGATGTTTTGGGTGTCCGTGACTTGCTTCGTGCCGTTCAAAACGGCAATATCGAACTGAAAATTACTGCTTCTGGTCCAATTGGATTATCGAACCATTCCAGTCGCGACATGCTGTTACCTAACTGGGATAGCGCACAAGTTAGAACTCAACTACGAAGCCGTTTGACCAATGAACGTGCTGTTCTTTGTTGTTTGAAATGCAAAGTTACTCGACGGTTCCGTGTTGCCCGATATCCCGAAATGAACGATATTAAAAATTGCCTTAAATGCAAAGGTTCGATGCTTGCGTGTGCACCAGAACGAATGCAATCAATGTTGGTAGATTGGGTTAATTCTGATGATGAAAAAGACCAGGCAAGAATGATGAAAAATGCCTCAATAGTTCAATCTCGAGGCTATGAAGCAATTCTCTGTTTAATGGGACGAGGCATCGGAGAGGCTACTGCTCAGAGAGTCTTGCGAAAAGTTCAGCGTAACAACATCGATGGCTTACTCGAAACGATTCACAATGCAGAAATGGAATACGCACGAACTCGACGCTTTTGGAATTGATTATTCCCAATCTTCAAGTTCATTGATTGACTTTACTGCAGCAACAACATCTCCGTCTTCCCACCAATCAACTGCGATGAATGTCGGTCGTTTCCCATGTTGTTGCCAACACTCTTTAGCGCGTTGAATGAGGAAATCGACATCGTTTGCTTCATCCCCACGTGAAGGGTCTGATAGTCCAGCAGGTCCCCTCAACCAGTTATTCATATGGTAGACTTCTTGTTCAATATCACCACGCAGGAGGTCACAATTCATGTCTTCTGTGTTCTCTTCAGCAAAATTAGTTGTCCAACTGTGCGTCAGAAAATCATGAATCCAAGGATGTGAGGAATCTCCACCTTGCTCCCAAAAAACCACTAATGTGGTATTTTGGTCTATTAATTTCTGTAATGTTGGCCAAGGAGTATTCGATTCATGAATGAAGACTTTCTCATACAATTGTGAAAGTTCAAACACGGATTTGAGATGTTCTGGATTAACATAATTTTCAACCAATAACGTGACCACATCACGTGGATTTTGTTCCATTTTATCGTTGAGGCTCGTTAACCAGTCAACTGAATCTACGTTACCATAGGTGCATGGGCTAAAACCGCGGTCATCGTCACCGTGGCATAAGCGAACTGTTTCAACACGTTCGTCGCCAAGGTTTTCGTAATGTGTATCTATCATGAAAGCCCGCATTCCAGCATTCCATTGCGCATCAAGACCCGTTTGATGGTTACTCGCAGGATAATAAATTCCATCTTGATGCGTCGAAAAGGCGTTGTGCGTTTCTGGGAACGTCACATCGTCATAGGTTCGTAAACAGAGGACCAACAAGCCATTGCAAGGTTCAGAAGGTGGCTCTAAATCTTCGGATTGATCTGTGGAAAGAGTATCAACAGTCGGTGTGACACAACCTGAACACATCAAAATGAAGGTCACAGCGAGTGCTTGAAAACCTCCTCGCATACATTTGCCAACATACTGGAGAGCATGAATGCGTCGGTAAGGTGAAAATTAAACTGTTCGGACTACAATACCTGCTTCAAGAAGCATATCATTGGAAATGGTAAAATCTTCCAGCCACCGTTCTGGAATCTCGTCAGTTTCAGGATACACAATTTCTTGAACTCCTGCTTGTATCAATGAGCGAGCACATCGAGAGCACGGAGGCCATGTCACAAATGCAGTACTTCCCTTCAAGGAGATTCCGATTCGTGCAGCGTGCATTATGGCGTTTTCTTCAGCATGACAAATCAATGGATATTTCTTTGAGCGGTCGGTTAAGCGTCCGATGTCATCACTGATTCCACGTGGAAATCCATTGAATCCTGTCGACCGTATCTCTCGGTCTTCACCAACAACAACACAGCCTACTTTGGTTGAAGGGTCTTTACTCCAACCCGAAATATGCCTTGCTAATTCTAAAAAACGAATATCCCATTTATCACTCATGGTCCTCAACAAGCCTCTCACATGCCGTCTCTCTATCAGTGCTTCGCAAATAAAGAAAGGTTTTCATCATTGGCCCAACCAAAAGCATTGAGTAAATTCCCTTGTAAATACAGCGAACCTATGCTCACTACAAGACCAACTTCATCTTCTGAATAGGTCGATAAGGTATCCACCGCTTGTTTTGCTGAAGCAACACTCAAAGGTGTAGCACTCGACCAATTGTGTTCAAGAAGAGTTTCGATGGAAACACCTGGATAACGCCCTCCATGGGGTTGGGTCAATAGAATGTGCCGTGGCGGCATACGTCCGCAAAAATCATGTAAGGGAGAGAGAAATTCTGTGAGATTCTGTTGAGGTGATGTTCCAAACAGAAGTGTCCAAAGTGGTTGACCATTTTTTTGCGGTGCATGTTGAGAAATATAACGCTCTAATTCTGGGAGAATTCTACGCAGTCCAGATGGGTTGTGGGCTGCATCGAGCAAATAGGGGTGGGTCGATGTTTCAAGTTTCGTCAGCGGTTGCATTCTGGCGGGCCACCGAATAATCTGTTTTGCTTGTTCGATAGTTTCAGTACTAAAACCAATGGAATCGAACAAAGAATGGGCTAAAAGTCCAGCCTCTTCTAGAACTGTGATATCTTTTGGAATCGATACAAAATAGGCTTTAGCAGGTGCTGGGGTTTCGCTAAGTGTTTCATTACCAGCATTCATCACCTCGGTAAGCATTGCTTGACGAACATCGTGATCCTCTGGGTCTCGGATAACGATTGGGCGATTTGGTCGAGCTATTGCTACTTTTTCTTGAGCGATGGTTGCTAGATTTGAACCTAAAATATCAATGTGTTCTCGACTGATTGAAGTGACCAATGAAGCGGTAGCAGGGCCACTTCGAGTTGCGTCGAGTCGTCCGCCCAAACCCGTTTCGAGAATCAATACCTCGCTACCAACTGAAGCAATCATCGAAACGAGATACGTCACCTCAAAAAAAGTGAGTTCGATGGGGGGATTGGATTTGTCCCCGATTGCTGCATGGTGAATTTGTTCCAATGCATTATCGAATTCTTTCGATGAAAGAGGTGTTCCGTTCTTGCGAATGCGTTCTTCAATTCGAGCAACATGCGGTGAGGTGAAAAGAACATTTTCGATACCGCTTAACGATAATGCTCCTGCCATAAGGGCGCAGACCGTTCCCTTACCGTTACTTCCTGCTACATGTATGATATGAGAAGGGAGAGTTAGTTGAAGACGGTCAAGAACGGTTTTGGTACCTTTGAGGCCAAGTGCCATGCCGCGTTTTTTTGTCGAATCAAGCCAAGAGCGTGCTTCAACCACATGTTGCCGAAGAGTTGGTATGATTAGGCCTTTTCTTCACGGATGTTTGAACAGCGTTGTATCGCCCCCGTAGGGGGCGTAAGATACGCGACGCTCATATGAGTGTCCGAACTCGCACAGGGTATGACCGAACAGCCAGAACCATCGATACCGGAACGAAAGGTTTCGGAGGAATTTGCAGCGGTTCAGGCTGAACTGAAGTCGGAAGACAGCCTTTTGTCGATGATGATGGAGCAACTTCCTTCAATGATGGGCATGGCGTTCATGTTTATTTTGACCATCGGAATTGCTCTATTTATTCGACCCTGGTATGATATTGCAAGTATACAAGCATTTGGAGAGTCCGGTGCAACTCAAGTTCGTTATATTGCACTGGAATTATTCATGATTTTTGTCTTCACTGCATGCATTCTGTTGCTTGCCAAATACAAGAAAGAATGGATCATCAAATATGGAATCATGGGTGTTCTTTCGATTGCATTGATGTACACTACCGTGCCACTGGCTCATATGCTGGTTTTGGATTTGGATGCTGAACCGTTTGCATATGAAAGTGAAAGTGAACTCGACATGTCTTATCTTTCGCATCATGGTATGGATAGTCATCTAACCAATACACTGCTTGGAAGTCCTGGTATGTGGAACGATTCAATTCATGTCTATCATGGTGAAAGCCTAGTCAACGCAACTCCTGCTTGGACGATGACTCAAGAGCGTCTTCCGTATGATGATTTAGGGGCATTACGCGTTGTGGTTTCAGATGAATATTTCTCATTCACAAATCAAGGTTACATTTGGTATGTAGATGCTGAAACCGGAGAATTACAAAATTCCTATGCTTGCCATCGGTATTCCGAAGATGGAGAAGGAAGTTCTTATCTTGATTTTCTCGGCACCTTAGAAAGCGCTTGTTCGCTTGCTTTTTATGCTGATGATGCAATGTATGTCATCAACGAAAACAATGTCTTGGTTCGCTTCAATGTCTTCGATGAGACTCCTGGAGAACTCTTCTACCAAGCCGGATGGAATCTTCCATCGGAATTGAAAACGCACTATGGTGTTGAATATGCAGAATTAATTGATGATGATAAAGTTCTCATTGTCACGGAAAATATGGCGGTCGTTGTTGAATTGGAAAAAACATCTCCTACTTTTGACCCTCTCGCACCTGATTTCAAAACGAATGCTAAACTCTTGTTTCAAACAAATTCTACCAGCAATTTCACCAGTGCTGACTTTGGCCATTCGCCTTGGTCTGAAAATCTGATGAATGAGTCTGTCGAGCAAGAAGGGCTTTTACTACTTGGAGAAGAGAATGGAGATGTTGTTGGCTTTGAGTGGAGCGAAGAAGGGTTCACTCCTCAAACTAATATGCATCTTCTGGGCTACGCAGATTCTATCCAATCCGTTCGTATCACTGACCTAGATGAAAGTGGCTGGAGCGACCTACTCATCACCACCGATGTGAGTGCAAATTGGCACCATAGTACGTCATTGAAGAACAGAATTAGTTTCCCAGTCTCAGATAACTTGGCAACAAGTTGGTTTGGTCAATCAGAGAACTCATCACAATTTCATGCTGTGTATGACAACAGTTCAATCGCCAATCTCAACGGTTCAATTTCAATACAGTCCGGTGTAGTGACTGGGGAAATGATGATGATTGATGGTTTAGAAGATATACTGGAGGATGGGCCTCTACTTGCTGGGCTATTGGTGGCTATTATTTTGATGATATTGCTCTATGTTCACAGTGAATGGTATGTAGTCAACACCGTTGGCGTACTCGTCGGTTCTGGCGTCATTGTAATGCTTGGAGTCACATTTGTTCCAACACTGATTATGATCTTCATGATTGCTGCGGCAATCTACGATGCATGGGCGGTGTACAGTTCAAAGCATATGCTCGCCTTGGCCGATACAATGATTGGACTTCGACTCCCAATTCTTTTGGTAGCTCCGCAAGAAAAGGGATATTCATTCATCGATGAAACTGGTTCAATGAAAGATAAACCTGTTGCTCAAAACATCACCCAGAACATCACATACAACATCCAAGATAGTGCTGTTTCCGGAGATATTAATACAAATATAAATGTCGAATCTTCTCAACTCCAAAGTACCCCTAACCCACCTAAAAAGAAGAGCAAAGATGCCATGTTCATGGGACTTGGTGATGTGATTTTCCCTGGAATGTTAGTTCTCTCTGCTGCGCAATTCCTCGATGGAACTGATGGATTCCTCGTTGCAATGACAACACTTCTTGGAGGATTGGTAGGATACTTTGCTTTGATGACCTATGTCGCTCGTGGGCGTGCACAAGCAGGTCTTCCATTGTTGAATGGAGGCGCTATTTTGGGCTATGTTATCGGAGGTTTATGCTTCGTAGGTACGGCAATCTTCGACTTTGGAATTACATTGTGAGGTGAATGATATGCTCGATATTAATCTGTTCCGAAATGAACCTGATGTGATTCGTAAAGACCATGATAAACGTGGCATACCTCATGATAAAATTGAACAAGTGATTGCTTTAGATCAACAATGGATTAACCTTCAGCACGAAGCAAATCAACTTCGTGCAACAAAAAACACCGCAGCCAGAGGTATTGGGGCTGCCAAGAAATCTGGTGATGAACAAGCCGCACAGCGTATTCTTGCTGAGGTTGCCGATTTAGGTTCACAAATTGCTGATATGGAAAAGAAAACAGAACAGGCTATGGCAGAACGAGACCGTCTGCGGATGAGTATCCCGAATATCCTTCATCCGGATGTCCCGGTTGGCCCTGATGAATCAGGGAATACTAAACTCAGTGTCCATGGAGAAAAACCCATATTTGAATTTGAACCCAAGACTCATAATGAACTTATAGAGATGAATAAATGGGTTGACCTCAAACGTGCTGCAAAAATTGTAGGAAGTCGGTTTTTCTTCCTCAAAGGCGACTTAGCAAGACTTGATTTTGCCTTACAGCAATTTGCTGTGAATTTCATTCGAGAGCGTGGCTATACCTTTGTCCAGCCTCCACTCATGATGAATCGTGAAGCCTACGAAGGTGTAACTGACCTTTCAGATTTCGAGACGGTAATGTATGGGGTTGAACCTGATAACTACTACATGATTGCAACAGCAGAACATCCACTCACGGCCATGTTCATGAATGAAACGATACCTGAAAGCGACTTACCACTACGAATCGTAGGCGTCTCGCCGTGCTTCCGAAGAGAAGTTGGCTCTCATGGCCAATCCGATTTAGGAATTTGGCGAGTGCATCAATTCACTAAAATCGAACAAATCATTATTGCAACCCCTGAACAATCATGGGAACTTCAAGAAGAACTGTTACAGAACTGCCTTGACTTATGGGATGCACTTGAAATGCATTACGAGGTTGTGAATATTTGTACCGGTGACATGGGAACAGTTGCTGCTCGGAAATACGACCTTGAAGCTTGGATTCCTGGGGCAAATCAATACAAGGAAATCGTTTCGTGTTCGAATTGTACGGATTATCAAGCAAATCGATTACAAATTCGCTATGGCCAACCGGGCCACACAGGGCAACCGATTGCCCACACACTCAATTCTACCGCAGTTGCTACCTCGCGTGCATTGGTTGCCATCATGGAGCAAAATCAAATGGAAGATGGGAGAGTTCGGATTCCTCAAGTCTTGCAACCTTTGATGGGTGGGCAAGAAATTCTTGAACCATGCACTTGGGGCTAATTTGGTAAGGTTTGATATATTCTTGACTCGGTGTCAATCTGTGGAAGGCAACGGAACGCTGTATTTCGGATACGGTTCAAATCTTGATTGGGCTGACTGGAAGTCTTGGTGTGAAAAGAAAAATCTTCGTTATGATGGACTGGTCGAACTCAGCCCGTGTTGGCTACCGAACTATTCCTTGAAGTTCCACTATTTTTCGGATGGTAGAAAAGGTGGTGCGGCTGATGTGGTCGAAACTGGCCGAGGCCATGCAGTTCCTGGTGTCCTCTTTCGCATGGATGATGTTACGCTGGAAGTAATGGATCTAAAGGAGGGAACTGGAGTTAAGGCATATCAACGTCGAGAGGTTCAGGTTATTCTACCAAACGGAACATTCGTTGATGCATTAACCTATTGTGTGACCAATAAGAGCCGTGAAGACCGTTTTATTCAACCGACAGACACCTATGCCAAGTTGATTAGACAAGGGTTGGAAAAGAGGAAACTTCCAATTGGAGAATTGAAAAACGCTATTGAAAACTTCTCCCCAAGTTACCCATTGGAAAAAATCTTTGTCTACGGGACGCTCATGCATGGAGAGCAACGCTATTCGAGCATGGTGGAATGTAGCAATGGTGAAGGCCTATCTGCATCAGCGCGGGGAACTCTTCTTGATCTGGGCAATTATCCTGGAATGATCGCAGGAGATGAGGGTGTGATTCAGGGTGAAGTCTATCAGATCGACCAAGTGTATCTTACCTTGCAAACTTTAGATTCCATTGAGGGATTCTATGGCTATGATTCACCACACTCGTTATTCACACGAACAATTATTCAAATCGATACTGAACATGGCCCTGAATGGGCATGGACCTATGTCTACAACAAAGAAGACGAAATAGAGTATACAACTATTGATTCAGGAGATTGGCGGAACCGTTAATCTTCATATTCAGACATTTCTAGTAAGATTGAACCTTGTTGAACTTGTTCACCAACCGTGAAATGTATTCCAGTGACTTGTCCTGATGTTGAGGCAAGAATTCGATGTTCCATTTTCATTGCTTCTAGAACCATCAAAGTTTGACCTGCTTCGACCAATTGACCAACCTCGACCAAAACATCGAGAACTTTTCCCGGCATTGGTGCAGTCAAACCACCTTCATCTCCAGATTGAGATGCACCCGGTTCGATTCGTTCCAAGCAGAAGGTGTGCCCCTCAAAATGAATCCACCATGAATCGCCAACTTTGGCTACTGTTGCAAAGCCGGAGACTCCGCTTGCCAGTTGAATCAACAATCGCCCATCGCGTTCAACCGTTGCTTGGTGTTCACCAAGATGCCAAACTTCACCTTCCTTAGCCAATGTCACTTCGACTGCCCCTTGAGCCGTTCTAAATTGATGATGCATCAAGGGTACCTCCTCTTCAGCGTGATAAATGGACTAACAGGGCCTGAATGACCACTTGCGTCTGAAGTTGATACGGAGGACTGGTGGTGCAAGCCTGCACTTTCTGCAACCGCAGCAGCCATGAGTGCACCATCCTCGAATTCGTGTGGGAGTGATGGCGCCCAACCCTCTGGCCATAAACGGTCAATCATCGTGGTATCTGTGGTGCCTTCTATGACGTCAGTGACATCACACAATTCTCGTAAAAATCGGAGATTGGTAACTGTTCCAAGAACAACAAATTCGTCAAGTGAACGACGCATGCGTTGTAATGCTTCATCACGAGAAGGAGCCCAAACAATCAATTTGGCCAGCATTGGGTCATAATTCGGAGTTACTTCATCGCCTTGACGGACTCCCGTATCCAAGCGTATTCCTGGCCCTTCTGGTGGCTGAAATACAGTGAGTGGCCCAATAGCAGGTAGAAAATTATTGGCTGCATCTTCTGCATATAATCGAACTTCAATAGCATGTCCACGAAGATGCAGTTCACCACAAGACATTGGCTCACCTGCCGCGATACGCAACTGCTCTCGGACAATATCTACGCCAGTAATCATTTCAGTCACCGGATGCTCGACTTGGATGCGTGTATTCATTTCAAGGAAAAAGAATTCTCCGGTTGGTGCAAGTAAGAATTCGACCGTTCCTGCTCCCTCATAATTTACAGCCATAGCAGCAGCAACCGCAGCTTTACCCATTGCGGAGCGTATCTCTTCAGTCATGGTTGAACATGGTGCTTCTTCAAACACCTTTTGATGACGCCGTTGAACACTGCATTCGCGTTCTCCAAGATGGATTGTACGGCCATGCCGATCGGCAAGAATTTGAATTTCAACATGCTTTGAACCTGTGAGTAATCGCTCAAGATAAACTCGCCCATCACCAAAGGATGCCAAGGCTTCTCTGCGCGCGCTTCGGGCTGCATCGAGTAAATCTTCAGGGCGGTCAACTGCGCGCATTCCTTTTCCGCCTCCACCAGAAGATGCCTTCAAGAGCAAGGGGTAGCCAACACGAGTGCTGGCTTGTTCGATGGCAATGAGTGCTTCTTCTTCATCTTCAGTCTCAATTTCTTCACCAGGAATTACCGGTACACCTGCATTTCTCATGGTGATCCGAGCCGACATTTTATCGCCCATTTTTTCGATTGCGTTTGGGCTTGGCCCTATCCATTGAATTCCTGCTTGCGAAACCGCACGTGCAAAGTCTGCACGTTCTGAGAGAAAACCAAATCCCGGGTGCAGTGCATCAGCACCAGTTGTTGTAGCAATTTCCAAAATTTGTGCTTGGTTAAGATATGTGTCAGTAATCGAATCCCCCTCCAAAAGAATGGCTTGGTCAGCAAGTTCTACAAATAACGACTTAGCATCATTCGCAGCGTAGATAGCAACACTGGCAAGTCCAGCCTCTTTACAAGCACGTAAAATTCGGCAAGCGATTTCACCTCGATTTGCAACCAAGACTTTGCTAACCATTCCGTCCCCTCATTCGTTTTTCCAGTTAGCAGGGCGTTTGTCGAGGAATGAGGAAAGGCCTTCTTGGCCTTCTTTTGAACCTCTCATACGACTGGTGAAATCAAGTGTAAATTCTCGTAAGTCTTCATCACTACCGCCCCACCTATCAAATTGAAGTGTCAACTTCTTAGCCAAAGTTACCGCTTGGGGGCCAGTTCCCAAAACTTCCTCAACCAAGGTATCAACAGCAGGTGAAAGATCGGCGACCTGCTCGACCACTGCTTCAATAAATCCAGTTCTGAGTGCTTCCTCAGCATCGATTTGGCTGGCTTGCATAGCAAGTCTACGGAAACATGCAGAACCAAGACGGCGGTAAACATAGGGTCCAATAACTGCGGGTAGAATTCCGAGTTTCCCTTCTGAAAGAGCGATTTTAACATTCGATGTCGCAATGACATGGTCCAAACACGCCACGAGGCCTGCGCCACCACCTAAGGCAACGCCTTGGATGGCACCAATTGTGAAGCAAGGATGCGACCATAATCCATTGAAGAGGCGGTCAAGTCGCTCCGAATCGATTCGGTTTTCTTCAGGTGAATTGGCTCCAGCATCGCGCATCATTTTGATGTCAGCACCTGCACAGAAATGGCGCCCTGCACCAGAAAGAACAAGTGTTCGGAGAAACGCTGTACCAGCTGAATCGGTAAGTTCGCCTCGGAGGCCAACACTGCGTTCAGTTGTCCAATCAATCAAGGTACACAATTCAGTAATCATCTGAATATTGAGTGCATTGAATTTATCTTCTCTGTCTAATTTGATGTGGCATCCTGATCCGTGTATCTCGATTGAGACCAATTCAGTTGTCGGTGGTGTGTCCATCATTATCATCTTAAAAACTCCAATTGCATTTTTGATTTCTTAATTGAAAAATTCATCACATTCTAAATACGCCGAAACGGTCATCGGGGAGAGGCGCGTTACGCGCTGTTGCCAAACACAATCCAAGTACATCTCGTGTATCTCTTGGGTCGATAATTCCATCATCCCATAATCGGGCTGTTGAATAATATGGTGAACCTTCAGTTTCGTATTTCTCAAGGATTGGAGCGCGGAAATTTCCGAGTTCCTCATCAGTCATAGCTGGGAGATCTTCTCGAGCGCGTTGGTCTTGTTTGACTGTTGCCAAGACATCTGCCGCCTGGGGCCCACCCATGACTGAAATCCGACTGTTTGGCCACATGAATAAGAAACGTGGATCGTAAGCACGGCCACACATGCCGTAATTTCCTGCACCATGTGACCCGCCGATGATCACCGTGAATTTTGGCACGTTAACGCAAGAGACTGCGGTCACCAATTTTGCACCGTCCTTTGCGATGCCGCCGGCTTCGTATGCTTTCCCGACCATGAATCCAGTGATGTTCTGCAAAAAGATGAGGGGTATGCCTCGCTGACCGCATAATTCTACAAAATGAGCACCTTTCAAAGAAGATTCCGAAAACAGAATTCCATTGTTAGCGACTATTCCAACCTTATGCCCATGAATATGTGCAAAGCCACAGACCAAGGTTGTACCGTAACGAGATTTGAATTCATGGAAACGTGAACCATCGACGATTCGTGCAATAATTTCTTTGATATCAACAGGTGTCCGATTATCACTCGGTATCAAGCCCAGTAAATCATCGACCTCGTGAGCCGGAAGTTCAGGGGCTGCGCTCGCAGAAGGCGCAAGGGTTCGGGGTCCAAGATTCTCAACGATGTTTCTAACCATTCGTAAAGCCTCAGTTTCATCTTCAGCGAAATGGTCGGCGACACCAGATTTCGATGTGTGAACATCTGCACCACCCAGTTCCTCTGCCGTTACTTCCTCTCCTGTAGCAGCCTTCACCAATGGAGGCCCAGCAAGGAAAATAGTACCATTGCCCTTGACGATAATCGATTCATCACTCATCGCTGGCACATAGGCTCCACCAGCGGTACAAGAGCCTAATACTGCAGCAATTTGAGGAATTTTATCACCCGACATACGTGCTTGATTGCGAAAGATACGACCAAAGTGTCCGATGTCTGGAAAGACTTCGTCTTGCATAGGTAGGAATGCGCCTCCTGAGTCGACAAGATAGATGCATGGTAAATGGTTCTCATGCGCTACAGTTTGAGCACGAATGTGTTTCTTTACCGTCATTGGATAGTACGAACCGCCTTTTACCGTTGCATCATTGGCGACAAAAAGACATTCACGGCCATGGACCATGCCAACACCTGTCACAATTCCTGCTGAATGCGCACGACCGTCGTACAATCCGAATGCTGCAAGGGGTGAAAGTTCTAAAAAAGCAGTTCCTGGATCGATAATACGTTCAATACGTTCTCGTGCGAGAAGTTTGTTTCGGCTTCGGTGACGTTCAACATACTTGCCGCCACCACCATTTGAAGCGACTGCCAAGCGTTCCTGTAAGGTATCAAGAAGAGTTTGATTGAACACTTTGTGTTCTGCGAACTCAGGGTCACTGCGATTCACACGGGTAGGCAATCGGTCCATCTTCACCCCTCACACCGAGGGAGGTGGAGGCCGTCTTTAACACTACTACAGTGCGGGTTATCGGAACTTTTGTTCTCAAACTCCAAGCATGAGACGGCCAATGTCTCGCAATCCTGGAGCCAATCCCACAATGAGAACTGCCAATACAATGAGAATGCGGATATGTCGTTGCCTTTTTTCGACTTTCATTTCGATGAACATCCAAGTGATGGCTCCGACTAATGTTGCTTTCAAGAGTGCAAATAACCAAGCGCCTTTGCCAAATTCAATTCCAAGCATTGAATTTATTTCTGCACCGTAATGGATTACTTGATTGCTGACTACATGCTTTTCTCCATAGCCAAAGTAATCAATTCCGATCATGGTCGCAAATCCATCGCATAATTGTCCAAAAACCATCGCTAAAACCATTGGACTCGCGAGAAGGGCTGTCCTTGAAAGCATCTCGACGGGGTGGTTTTGTAATTCATCACCTGCGTTTTCCCAAGCTTTGAGACTGATTCCGTGTGGAAGGACACCTGCTTCATAGCCGGTGAGTTGGAGTTGGAGTGCGTCATCTTTTCCGCGCCGATACAACACAAAGCAGACGAGACTTGGGATTCCAAAGACAATCAATAAAGGCCACAATACAATAGATTCTGAAATACGTGAACTTTCTTGAGCCCATGGAGTGGAAAGGAATTGGAGCCAGTGTGCAAAACCAAGTACACTTGCAGAAGCGCCAAATGCAAGCATTCCTCTCGTGATTGCTGGCCAGCCTCTGGTTTTGATCATGACACCAAACAAAACGAATAAAGCGAGAACCAAACCTATACCGACCCAAAACATCCCCATTTCTTCATGTGCCATATATGCAGGTTGATACAAGAAGGCCCAATGGAAAAACAACGCAATCGAAAGAATTGGAATCATGGCCTTACGAATTTTATTCTCGATGCGGTCTGAATCCATTCCATCCCATTGCGAAGCCAGATACTGGGAAAGTCCTGCAATTCCAACAAGCCAAGCGGTTAAATGAAGATGAATAATAGGTGAGATAAACAACCAATCCATTTCCGAACTAAAGAAATCGGCGTCTTCCAAAACCCGTAACACTGGCGCTAGACAAACCCATGCGAGGAGTGCGACGAGCATACGGTCATCTGTAGGGAAATCTGCTTTGCGGAATAATGCCTGTAGGACTACAACACTGGCCAACATACTGAATGTGTAGAGCATGGTATTCAGGGGATTGTAATCTGCATCTCCCGCAGAGCCTGCATCTTTCATAATTGGGTCCCATACAACTGGTTTGAGCCCATCTGTCCAAATCAAATCATTTGCTAAGAAAAAACCTACAGCAAAAAGTCCAAGTCCAATAAGAGTAGACCACAATGCGATTTTTTCGAGCGTTGAATACTCCTTGGAAGGTAATGAAGGGTGCTCTGATGCAAGTTGTTCCTCAAGATTGGTAAGACTCGGCATAGCAATCCCTGTTCTTGGCTCGAGCATCTCGTCAATATCCTTTGGGGACGGATGCTGGTGAATCCTTCAGTTGAAGAGAAAACCAGTTCACTCTTCTTCTTGCGAAAGACGAGCAACCAAATCTGCTTTCTTACCGCCAACAGGTAAACCTGCTGCCTTGCAACGTACCTTGAGTTCGGCTACGGAAAGAGAAGAGAGGTCTTCACCATGGTCGTGATCTTCATGGTCGTGACCTTCATGGTCGTGGCCTTCATGGTCGTGGCCTTCATGGTCGTGGCCTTCATGGTCGTGGTCATCATCATCAACACCGAATCCACGGGGTTCGTGAACTTCGATAAACGAAACTTTTTCACATTCAATCGCATCACGGATTGTGGTTACCAAACGGAATTTGAGCATGGCCGCATTGGTATCGAAAAGCATGGTTTGTGGCAAAACGATTGAAAGGTCGTCTCCAGAGAAACTAACTTCAAAACCAGAATGGCCAGTATTTGCTTGTAGAAGTGCAGTTACCTTGTCTTCTTTTCCTTCGATAACATCAACGATGTTGAATGAATACTTTAGAGACTTGCCAGCCATTGGATGGTTGTAGTCAATTCTAGCGCGACCTGCAGCGAGATAGGAGAGTTGTCCTTGACGGCCGTTAATGGTCACTGGAGCGCCGATATAGAGGGAGTTTGGGTCTTGAACTGCTCGGATTAGTTTATCGATGCTGATTGTTTCGATTTGTTCGGTGTCTTTTACACCGTATGCATCTTCTGGAGCGATTACGACTTCGGTTTCTTTGCCTTTCTTTGCCTCAGCAAGAGCTGCTTCAAATCCAGGAATAAGTTGTCCTCCGCCAATGATACAGACCATTGGTTCGTAGGTACGACTCTCTTGGTGGTTTTCATGTTCTTTGGCGATTGCTTCACGGGTTGTCTCGATGAGATCGCCTGTTTCATTGTTGTAAAGTTCATAATCCACGTGGACAATTGTTCCTTCTTCCATAGTATAACCTCCCTTTCGGGTAGTTCGGCGACCGTCGCCCCCTTGATAATTGCATTGGCGAAGAAGTTGTTCACTCTTCTTCCTTTGAAGTGAGAGAACTCGCTTTCAGTCGCTCGTTTTTTGAAATGTCTCCTAGAACGACCACACCCATTCCAAGCAGCATCATCGACCAGCCGAGCCACACCATATGAGAGGCTGGTAGGTCATAGACGGTCACACGGACAAGTTGAACCGAATCGGAGCCGTTCTGCGCGGTTTGTTGCATCAATCCATTGGCTTGACTTCCGTCAAAAATGAACACCAAATCTCCACTCCAACGTGTTAGAGTATCAACTTCAGAGCGTGATTTCGATTGAAGTACAAAACCGGAATCTGTAGTTGTATCGAATCGTAACATACCCGGTTCGACTGTCCCGATTTTTTCACCAATAGCACCTTGCTCAAGGGCATAGACATTGATTTGGATTCCTACATAGCCATCACCGACTTCAAGATTCTCCGAAGTCATTCGCAAACCTGTGAATTCGTAACCATAATCTCCATCGAGAACAATTTCATCTTTGACCATGGTTATTCGATGACTTGCATCACCTCGGTCGATTAGAACAGTCGTATAGACGTGTCCAATTAACAACAATAAGAGGCCAAGATGAACGATATGTGCCCCAAGTGGTATTCGCTTCCATATCGGAGTTTTAGGGCGATTAATTCCTTGTGTTACAACGACTTCTTTCACCATTGGAACGACTACGAGAATAACAATGGGGAGGGTGAGCCAAGTAAGAACTCCTCGAACAATAAGTGCCGACATTGCGGTACTAGAATCCATGCCGAACGCCGTTGGTTGCCATATAGCCAACAAAACAGAAACGAATAAAGTGCCAAGCAGAAGCCAAGCATTGCGCTTAGCATCATGACGTCGATTCGTATACAAGAACAAGGCTCCGGCAAATGCCATGAGGAACGGTGTTCCATACAATTCATGGCCTTCGAAATTGATTGCGTCGATACTTGAAAGAAGGAGAACCAAAGTGAAAATCAAGTAACTACCAACAACCAAAACAGAGGCCCACAGTGCCATTTTTTGTTGTGATTTCTTTTCGAAAAAGGAAAATGTTGACGGCTCATCTGATTCCGGAGCAAGAAGCCATGGAAGAATGAAAAACAACATAACCACGCCTGCTGAAAGAATTTCAATCATTCCTGACCAAGCACCTGCAAGTCCGAGCATGACTCCAGCTGCACCATGTGCCCATGATTTTGTCGCATCTTGAGCGAAAAATAAAGGTGTAAAGAAAATTAAAAAGAGAGCGGTATAAAGGAAATTATCAGTCAGCCCAAAAATCAGTATGGCAATAAGAATGAGAATTGCGAACAAGAAATTTGTTCGATCTTTTTCACCTGAATAAGCAAGGGCTGTAAAACTCCAGCCACTGTCGGTTGGATGTGTTTGAGGATTGCCTCGTAAAAATTCAATACCTAAGGGGGCAAAAAGAAGCAAGGTGAAGGCGAATGTTGGAACATAGGCATAGACCGTAGCATCGAGAGTTACCGAACAGGAAGAGAGTGAAGGTACGCCACAAGATTGCTCAATATAAGCACCGAGAATCAAAGCACAGAGAACTCCAAAGAGAGGGATACTAAAAAGTCGAAGAGCGTTTAAATTTGGTTTCCAATCTTTTTCGGAACTGCGTTGTAATTGAAGCCAAAAGCCGATAAAAAGCAGTAAAACAATGAGATAAGTCATGACTTCAACACCTCCACCAGCATCCGATTTGAGAACCATCATTCGAGAAAAGGCATCGGTGGGGGCGGTGCCTTCCGAGCTGGTGACAAAGGTATGAACTGAAGATGCCCAAACTCCACCAGCACGTGTGACAAGCGTTGCAAATAAGGCGAGCCCACCTGTTGCTAATCCAGCCCCAATCCAAGTCTGTTCAGATGTTTTTCCGGGTCGAGTGCGAAGATGAGACATGAATACCAAGGCAAGCCATGGCAACAGTGAACCAGTTTCAACAGGGTCCCAAGCCCAATAGCCGCCCCAATCGAGAATCAAATAAGCCCATAATCCGCCCAAACCGATTCCAAGAGTTGCTACAAACAAACCAGGTCGAACAATACTGATGATGCGATCTTTTATTCCACCAGCATCTGCAAACATCGAAGAAAGTGCAATTGAGCTTATGTGTAAGCACAGTGAATACGCCAGGAAAATAAGAGGTGGATGAATGACCATGAGGTCGGTTTGTAATAATTCATTCAATCCTTGTCCAATGCCTGAACTGGTACTTTCTTTGAAGGGGTCGAGGTTTAAGGCGAGCAGAAGAAGGAGAAGATTGAAACCGTAAATCAGGCGAAGGCGAAGAGGGTGGGTTGATTCGATATTCTCGCCCGCCATCGGTTTTCTCCATACGAAAGCAAGGAGTGTCATCCACATGACCCAAAGGAGAAGCGGGCCTTCACGAGCAGCCCATGTTGCTGCAAACCGATACCTGAGAGGGAGTTCCTCTCCGCCATACGAAACAACATGAGCAAGTGATGTATCATTAACAAGAAAACGACTTGCAAGTGCAAAAAATGGTAATGCCATGAGAACATGGCATGAAAGAGAGGCAAACTTAGATTGTTGGTGCAGCAAAGGACGAACCAACAACACCACTGCGGCAAGAATTGCGAGCCACATCGTCAACCCCCACATAGACATTGGTCGCGATGCCCCCTCAAGGAGATTGCGTGTGTTCAGCGTTCAAGATGATGAAAGGTTCACCAACCGAAAAATTTGGCTCGTGAATAACCAAATGAGAGGAGAACATGAATCACACTTTTAGTGAATAACATTGGTTTACGAATGAGGATTTTTAGCCCAATTCCAACTTTTTGCAGTGGTGACATGTTACCGAGTTCTTCAGGTAAACAGCGAGCCATGATTGACATTTCATCATCAGTTAGTTCATACAAGGCGGTCTTTCCTTTGAGAATTTTAGAATATGGAGGGAATGCTTTCTTCCACGCTTTTTCATATTTCATTAAATGTTCTTTTGAGAGAATAGATTTCGATTCTAATGCAGATGCAATAGTTTTCGCAGCCTCACGCCCAGACCAAAGTGCTAGGTGAGAGCCGCCCTCAAAAAGAGGTGAAGTGAAACCTGCAGCATCGCCGACTAAAATCAAACCATCGCCAACTGTCACTGAACGTGGACCTGATATCGGAATGGTTCCACCAAAAGGTCGTACTTTGATACCTTCAACCCGCCAAGGTGGGTTGACGGTCGGTTTGCCATCGAGATAGGTGTCCTGTATGAAGGAATTCAGATACTTAATTGCACCTTTTTTATCGGTTGTTACCAATCCAACATTCGCTCTTCCTCCTTCTTTTGGAATCATCCATACATATCCGTGCGGTGAATATTTTGGCCATAGATAAAAGTCGAGATAACCATCGTTTTTGACATCCAAAATCTCGTATTGGAAACCAGCAATAACTTCGACTTCCGTACCCATGTCGAGAAGTTTGGACGCTGCACCCGCTACGCCAGATGCATCGATCACAGATTTACATTCCAATGGAAATCCTTCACCTCTTCCATCAATTTCCCAATATGAAAATTGATTTTCGCTATTGAAGATTCTCTCCATGGAGGTCACGCGGTGTTGAAGATTCAATTCAGCACCTTCTTTGATGGCTTCATCGCATAACCATCGCTCAAAGAGATGTTTTTCAAGAACATATCCTTTCTCGGTGAGTAACTTCTCAGTTCCGTCAGGGAAAATTACTCGAATCCCTTTGACATCGAGTGCTTTGACATGGTCTGGTATTTTGAGATCAAGGTTTTCAACGGCGAGTTCGCTCAAGCACTCGCCGCAATGAACAGGCGTCCCGACCTCGGGGTCGGCCTCAACAATGAGTGTGGACAATCCCGCCCGAGCAGCATGGAGTGCCGCAGAACCGCCACCTGGACCTGCACCGATTACCAAGACATCGTACATCTTCGCTCCGCCCCCCATGAAATGCAACTGATGAATCAAGTCCATGAAAGAAACGGTCGAAGCCGTTCGTTCATTCCTCGGGAGGATGACGCAATACTGCAACAAAAGCAAGCAGTGTTATCGAAGAAAGAAGAGAGAGTGCCGGCATTACTTCTGAAGCCTCACTTTCTTCTTCAACAATTTCAGCAGGAGGGGGAGGAGGAGCTGGTTCTACAGTGATGGTGCCAACCATGCCGAAACTCTCGTGAGGTTCACAGACAAATTCATGGTCGCCTGCAGTTCCGTTTTCAAATACAAACCTATAATCAACATCTCGAGAAGTATCTCCCGAATCAAATAAGCCATCGTTGGCCACTGCATTGTGTGCCAATGCTTGACCGCCCCAAACAAATCGAACAGCTTGTCCTTCTTGGAGAGTTACTTCTGATGGATTAAAACGCAAATTTGTACTGTCGACTGTGATGATTACATCCGTTGAAGCATTTTCTGCAGCGGCATGCCCAGCACTCAGAAGAAGCAGTACCAGAGTGAAGAATACGTATTTCATGACCTTTGAAACTCGGTAGGGGTTTTCAATGCATGTATTCGATTCCCAACCGTTTCCTTCTCTTATGAGTGGATACGACGGTTCAAAGGGAGGTTCCATTACGCAAGGATGTGGCGTGGCGAACTTCCAAGCGGTGGCTCGAACATCTTGAGCAAGGCGGTGAACTACTGCGTATTACTCGCCCCGTCGATGTTCAATTTGAAGCGGGGGCTATTGCAGACCTACTGGTCAAAAATGCTGGCCCTGCCGTACTGTTTGAACAACCACGTCTTCAGGACGGTTCAATCAGTGAAATCCCATTAGCGATGAATTTGTTTGGTAGTCAAGATCGGACTCTACGCGCCCTTGGTGCAACGCATGCTACCGAAATTGGCGACCGTATGGTTGCGATGATGAAACCTGA
>Ga0114997_10000272_pt1 | contig 41226 bp, 47 predicted proteins | sample ArcticOcean_MG_C_2_FD_87045 | JGI IMG/M metagenome (GOLD analysis project Ga0114997, IMG submission 87045) | Marine microbial communities from western Arctic Ocean - ArcticOcean_MG_CB4_136 | ecosystem: Environmental > Aquatic > Marine > Oceanic | place: Arctic Ocean: Canada Basin | collected... | reverse complement strand
CACTCGATTATATTGAATCCATGAAAATACTTGAGAAAAGAGTTAAAGATGTTTCTTTAGGCAAAAAAAGTGAACTTCTGTGGGTGTTAGAACATAATACTGTATACACAAAAGGTAAAAGTGCTAATGAAAAAGATTTAATAGATAAGAATATAAAAGTGGTAAATACAAACAGGGGTGGAAAATATACATTGCACTCACCAGGTCAAAAAATTGCGTATTTTGTTTTAGATTTAAATAAACGAAAAAAAGATATTCGTAAATTAGTAAATGATATTGAAAATTGCATTATCGATATTCTTTATGAATATGAAATTATGTCTTTTAAAGATAAAAAAAACGTTGGTATATGGGTTGGTGATAAAAAAAATTCGATGAAAATAGCTGCTATAGGAATTAGAGTTAAAAAATGGATTGCATATCATGGGTTTTCAATAAATGTTTCTAACGATTTATCTAAATATAAATCTATTATACCATGTGGTATAAAAGATAAGGGCGTTACTTCAATTAAAGAATTTGGAGAAATTAGATCTCATAATATAGAAAAAATTATAATTAAAAAGTTTTTAAATACTTTTCATTAATAGTTTTTTCAAAATAATCTGAAGGTTTTGCTGTAAAACTATATTTTATATTATTAATTGAGAAATTAATCTTAAAGGCATGAAGCATTAAAACATTTTTTTTTTTAACTGTGTTATTTGAAAGTCTATATTTTGAATCTCCTAAAATTGGGTTTCCATGAATTAACAACTGCTTTCTTATTTGATGTTTTCTTCCAGTTTCAGGACTTAGTTTAAGTAATGAATAATTATAATTATCATTCAATACAGAATAATGTGTAATAGCATTACTTTTAATAACTTTCTTTCCTTCGTATGTTAAAAGTTCATTTCTAAGTGTTCCTTTTTTTTTAGACATACGGCCCAAAACGACACCTAGGTAAACTTTATGAATCTTTCTTATACGAAATAAAGATGTAAATAATTGTGCATATTTTCTATTTTTGGCAACAATAAGAATTCCTGTAGTTTCTTTATCGAGTCTATGAACTGAAAAAGGTGAACAATTATTAAATTCTGGTGTATCTCTTAAAATATCCATTAAATTTCTTATAGACTTTGTTCCTGATTGAACTGGTATTCCTGCTGGTTTATTAATTACAACAAAATTTTCATTATCCTCAATAAAAATACTCGATGAAAATAAAAGTTCTTTATTTGTTGCCTTATACTTTATTGTTTTTTTTTTATTTTTATTTTTTATAAATTTAATATTAAAAATTGAAATTTTATCACTCAGTTTAAGTTTATAAGATCCTTTCTTCTTGATATTATTTACTTTTATATTTCCTTTTCTAATATTTTTTTCTATCAAAGATTGTGGAACATCAGATACATTCTTCCTAAACCACCTATCCAATCTTGAATTTTCAAAATCACTTTCTATTTGGAAAAAATTTTTCATAAAATAAAATATATATTCTACTAATACAGCTAAAATTCAACAGATGTAATATAGATTATTTTTTTGTCTTAGTGTTTTTTTCTGAATCTTGAGGTTTAGGATCTGAAACACTTTTTGAAGTATCGTCAGTTTTTTTTTTAACATCAACTTTTTTTGCTTTAATATCTCTATCTACTAACTCTATTACTGCCATGGGAGCATCATCTCCATATCTATAGCCTGCTCTAATTACTCTGCTATAACCACCCAATCTCTTGCTGTATCTTTCTGATAAAGTCTTTACGAGTTTGTCGATAGATTCCTTGCTTTGAAGCTTTGAAAATAAGTTTTTTTTAGCATGAAGATTATTTTTCTTTCCTAAAGTTATCATCTTATCAATTTGAGGTTTTAGTTCTTTAGCTTTAGGTAGTGTAGTGGTGATTTGTTCATACTTTATTAGAGAATTAAGCATATTTTTAAATAATGCCTTTCTATGCTCCGATGTTCTATTTAACTTCCTGTGCGCTATTTTATGTCTCATTATTAATTATTGTCTTCAAGTTTTTTTGTTAATTCAGCAATATTATCTGGTGGCCAATTTGGAATTTCCATACCTAGATAAAGAGACATTGCACTAAGTATCTCTTTAATTTCATTAAGAGATTTTCTTCCAAAGTTAGGTGTTCTTAGCATTTCAGGCTCAGTTTTTTGAACTAAATCACCTATATAAATAATATTATCATTTTTTAAACAGTTCATTGATCTTACAGAGAGTTCAAGTTCATCAACTTTTCTAAGTAAATTTTTATTAAACTGTGGTTCTGTTGATTGTGGTTTAATTTCTACTTGTCTTGGTTCGTCAAAATTAATAAAGAAAGATAATTGATCTTGAAAAATTCTTGCTGCATATGCAACTGCATCATCAGCTGCTACTGAACCATCTGTTTCAACTGTCATTACTAATTTATCGTAATCTAAAGATTTTCCTTCTCTGGCATTTTCAACTGTATAGGAGACTTTTTTAACAGGGCTAAAAAGTGAATCTATTGGTATTAAACCTAAAGGAGCATCATCAGTTTTATTTTTTTCTGACGGAAGATATCCTTTACCAGTATTTGCAATGAGCTCCATATGAAATTTAGTTTTTTCATCTAGATTGCAAATCACTAAATCTGGATTTAATATTGAGACTTCAGAGTTTACCTGAATATCTTTAGCTTTAATTTCTCCTGGTCCTTCAATGTCTAATATTAGTTTTTTTGGACCATCAGAATTTACTTTAAGAGATAAAGACTTTACATTTAAAACTATATCGGTAACGTCTTCTCTAACTCCTTTTATAGATGAAAACTCATGAAGAACTCCATCTATTTGAATAGCTGTTATTGCAGATCCTTGAATAGATGAAAGCAAAATTCTTCTTAGAGAATTTCCTATAGTTAAAGCAAAACCTTTTTCTAACGGTTCAGCAACAACAGTAGCTAATGATTTATCGTCGCTACTTTTTATATTTAATCTACTTGGTTTAATTAATGACTTCCAGTTTTTATCAATTATTGTTTTTTCCATTTTTTATACCCTTCTTTTTTTTGGTGGTCTAGATCCATTATGAGGCATAGGAGTTGTATCTCTAATTGAAAGAATTTTAAATCCTCTCGCTTGAAATGCTCTTAATGCAGTTTCACGTCCTGAGCCTGGTCCTTTAACTTTAACAGATAAACTTTTTACTCCATGTTTCTGTGCTTTGCCTGCAGCATCGTCTGCAGCAATTTGGGCTGCATAAGGTGTAGATTTTCTTGAACCTTTAAATCCTTTTGATCCAGCAGAAGACCACGATATAACATTTCCACTATTATCGGCTATTGTAATAATTGTATTATTAAATGTAGCCTGAATATAAGCAGTTCCTGATGTAATATTTTTTAATTTACTTTTTTTATTTATTTTTTTAACTTTTACAACTTCTTCCGTTTTTTTTTCAGTATTACTAATTTTTTTATTTTTTTCTTTATCCATAATTTTATTTTTTTAATGGTGTTAATTTTTTTCCAGCTATTGCTACAGCTTTACCTTTTCTGGTTCTGGCATTACAATGTGTTCTTTGTCCTCTTACTGGTAATTTTTTTTTATGTCTCGATCCTCTGTAAGTAGCAAGATCTATAAGTCGCTTAATATTAAGAGAAATTTCTCTTCTTAGGTCACCTTCAACTTTGTGGTTTTGATCTATATATTCTCTAATTTTCAAAACCTCATCTTCTGTAAGAGCATTAGCTCTTTTCGTTTTTTCAATATTAAGTTTTGTACAAATATCATTCGAAAACTTTGCACCTATACCATGAATATAGGTTAAAGCTACATGAACCACTTTATTTTGGGGAATATTTACTCCAGCTATACGAGCCATAATTGTATTGAAATTCTAAATATAAAAAAGCTATTTATATAAACACACATTGTAAAGTCAAGCCTCTAAAGAATGAATAATTTGATGAATTTGCTGATAAATATCATTAATTTTACCTTTTCCATCAATTTCACGTAATAATTTTTGATTTCTATAATAATCTAGGATTGGAAGGGTTTTTTTGGCATAAGTTTCAAATCTATTTTTTAATGTCTTTTCTGTATCGTCAACCCTTTTATGTAAAAAAGTTTTATCACATTTATGGTTTTCTTCTGTAGCAGGATTAAAAAATTTGTTGAAAATTAATCCGCATTTTGAACAAGTTTCTCTACCTTGAATTCTTTTAATAATATCACTTTCATCAACTTTTAAACTTAATATTACAGAAATTTTTTGCTTATGTTTTTTTACTAGCAAGTCTAAATTTTCAGCTTGGTTTAAAGTTCTTGGATATCCGTCAAAAATAAGACGGTTGCAATAACTTTTATTTGCCAAAATATTTTCAATTAAACTGCCAATAATTTCATCTGGAACTAAATTGCCCTTATTAATAACTTTGATTTTTTCAGATATGGGGGTTTTATTTTTAATTTCTTTTCTAAGCAAATCTCCAGTGGAAACTTTAAAAAGATTGAATTTTTTAGCTAAGATTTCACTTTGTGTGCCTTTTCCAGCGCCGGGTGGACCAAATATTATTACATTCACTTATCTATTTACCAAATTTTGTTTTTTTAATTAATGATTCATATTGTTGACTCATCATTCGTGTTTGAATTTGTGAAACTGTGTCCATAGCTACAACTACAACAATTAAAACAGAAGTTCCTCCAAGATAAAAAGGTATTGGATACTTGGAAATCAAAAATTCGGGCATTAAGCATACTAAAGTTAAATATAAAGCACCGATAGTTGTTAGTCTTGTTAAAATAGATTCTATAAAATATGCAGTTCTTTCTCCTGGTCTTATTCCTGGTACATAACCACCATGTTTTCTTAAATTCTCAGCGGTTTCATGAGGGTTAAATACAATTGAGGTATAAAAAAAACAAAAAAAGATAATGCCTGATGCATACAAAAGCATATAAAGAGGCTGACCCTGAGAAAACAAAGAGGAGATGCTATTAAATAATTCAGATTCTGACATGCCAAAATTAGAAAAAGTTACTGGCAAAAGTAATAAAGCTGATGCAAAAATAGCTGGTATCACCCCTGCGGTGTTTAATTTCAATGGTAGGTGTGATGATTCTCCACCATAAACTTTTGATCCCATTTGTCTTTTTGGATAGTTGATTAGAATTTTTCTTACAGCTCTCTCAATAAAAACAATGAATGCAACTGTTCCAATCAAAAGTAAAAAAATAAATAAAATAGTAGAAGCTGATAGTGCTCCAGTTCTACCTAATTCAAAAGTTGTTGCTAAAGCTCTTGGTATTTCAGCTACAATTCCCGAAAATATAATTAATGAAATTCCATTACCAATTCCTCTTTGCGTTATTTGTTCACCAAGCCACATTAGTAACATTGTGCCAGCAACTAAACTTATTACTGTAGTAAGTTTAAAGAAAAAACCTGGATCAATAACTACTGATGCTGAGCTTTCAAGACCTACAGAAACACCATAACCTTGAATTGTTGCAAGCAAAACAGTTCCATATCTAGTGTATTGAGTAATTTTTTTTCTTCCAATTTCACCTTGATTTTTTAAATTCTTAAAATATTCAGACACTCCTGTGAGCAATTGAATAATAATAGATGATGAAATATAAGGCATTATCCCTAAGGCAAAGAGTGCCATTCGTTTGACGGCACCACCAGAAAAAATATTGAACATTCCCAATAAACCAGCTTGTTTTGTTTCCATTAAAGCTTGAAGGGATTTTAAATCTATTCCTGGTAATGGAATGTAGGTTCCTAATCTATAAACACAAAGCGCTAATATTGTAAAAATAATTCTATTTCTCAAATCATTAGTTTTTGAATGAACACTTGGATTTGTATTTTGATCAACCATTGAATTATTTTATTAAAGTAACGGTTCCGCCAGCTTTTTCAATTTTACTTTTTGCAGAGCTCGAAATATAATTTACCTCAACATTTAATTTACCCTTAATTTCTCCCGATCCTAATAATTTCAGTTTATTATATTTTTTATTAATTTGTTTATTTTTGTGTAAAAGTGAAAGATTCAATTTCTGATCAGTATGTATTTTTTTTTTTTCAATGATTTCCTGAATTTTATATAAATTAATCATAGCTATATTTATTTTACTTTTGATGGGATTAAATCCTCTTTTGGGAAGTCTTCTATATAAAGGCATTTGGCCACCCTCAAAACTTTTGATAGCTACGCCGGATCGAGCTTTTTGACCTTTGTGACCTCTTCCAGAAGTTTTTCCTTTTCCAGATCCAATACCTCTACCAAGTATCTTTTTCTTTTCTTTAAATTTAATATTTATAGTATTCAATTTCATTTTATTTTAATTTTTCTTTTTAATTATTTCTGAAATATCTTTACCTCTTCTAATGGATATTGATTTTGGTGAATTTTGACTTTTTAAACCTTTTAAGCAAGCTCTGAGAACATTTTGTGGATTTGATGATCCAAGTGATTTAGCAACTATATCTTGAATACCAAGAACTTCACAAACTGCGCGTATAGCTCCACCTGCAATGATACCAGTACCTGAAGGAGCAGCTCTAAGAAGTACTTTACCTGCACCGTCTTTTCCTAAAACATCATGGTGTAAAGTTCTTCCATCACGTAAAGGGATTCTAAATAAGTTTCTTTTTGCTGTTTCTGTGGCTTTTTTTATTGCATCTGGGACTTGTTTTGCCTTACCTTGACCGACTCCGATAGTTCCTTGATTTCCTACTACAACTAACGCAGCAAAAGCAAATCTTCTACCTCCTTTAACTACTTTTGTAATACGATTTATGGAAACCAGTTTGTCTTTAAAATCTGAATTATTCATATTATAATTTAAAAAATTAAACCTTTTTCTCTTAACACATCAGCAAATTTTTTAATCCTTCCATGATATTTATATTTTCCTTTGTCAAAGTACACTTTAGAAATTTTTTTTTCTTTAGCACGAGTAACTAATATTTCGGCAATTTTAGATGATTGTTCATTTTTTTTAATTTTTTCAGATTCCTTTTTCCCTATAGATGATGCAGATACAACAGTTTTGTTGTTTTTGTCGTCTATAATTTGAGCTGAAAGGTTTTTAGCAGATCTGTAAACAGAAAGTCTAAATCTATCAGTATTAACTTTTTTAAGTTTTCTTCTCACTCTATTTGATCTTTTTTTACTAATTGCAATTTTCATGTTATTTCTTTTTTCCTTCTTTTCTCAAAACGTATTGACCTCTTTCTTTAATACCTTTTCCTTTATATGGTTCAACAGGTTTTAATGATTTTATTTCTGAAGCAACTTTTCCAACTAGCTCTTTATCTATACCTGATATTTTTATAATGGTCTGTTTTTCAATAGTTGTTTTGATATCTTGGGGTATTTTATATTGCTTATCATGACTAAAACCTAATTGAAAGTTTATCAAATCTCCTTTTAACGTTGCTCTAAAACCAACACCAGTTAATTCTAATATTTTTTCATGTCCGGTACTGACTCCTTGTATTGCATTTTGAACAATGCTTCTTGTTGTTCCCCACATCACTTTTGATCTTTCATTTTTTTTAATTAATTTGAAAATTAAATCATTTTTTTCAGTTATTGATGTAGAAAATATTTTCTCATTTAAACTCAATTCCTTAGAACCTTTTGGTCCAGTTAAAGTAATCTTTCCAGCCTCAACTTTTACTTGAGTATCTTTTGGTATATGAATTGGTTTTTTTCCTAGTTTTGACATATTAATTAAAACACCCTACAAATAATTTCACCACCAATATTTTGGTTTCTTGCTTCACTATCTGACATAATACCTTTTGAAGTTGAAACAATAGCTAAACCTAAACCATTTTGAATTTTAGGTATACTCGTAGCTCTTGCGTATATCCTTCTTCCTGGTTTTGATATTACCTTAATTTCTTTAATAACTGGAAGTCCTCCACTATACTTTAAATCAACAAATAAACTTTTTTTGTTTTTTGTATCTGACAAAAACTTATAATTTGATATATAACCTTCTTTTTTTAAAACATCTAATATGCTGGCTCTGAACTTCGAGCTAGGTATAGTAACTGTATTTAATGCTCTCATTTGAGCATTTCTTATTCTTGTTATCATGTCACTAATTGGATCTATAAAACTCATATAATTATCTCCATTTTTTTACCAACTTGATTTTGTCATTCCAGGAATTAAACCTTTAGAAGCTAACTCTCTAAGTGCAATTCTTGAAATTTTAAGTTTTCTGTATACTCCATGTGGTCTTCCTGAAATTTCACATCTATTTCTAATTCTTGTTTTAGCAGAATTTCTTGGTAATTTTGAAAGCTTCAATTGTGCTTTAAATCTTTCATCTAAAGGAAGAGTTTTGTTATTTATAATTTTTTTTAATTCCATTCTTTTTTTAGAATATTTTTTTTCTAACTTAATTCTTTTTAGGTTTCTTTGTATTGCACTTGTTTTTGCCATATTACCTCAGTTTATTTTATTTTTCTTAATAAAAGGAAAATTCATTTCCTCAAGTAACGATAGTGTTGTTTCTTTATTTTTACCACTCATAACAATTGTAATATCCATTCCTCTAATTTGATCCACTTTATCAAAGTTAATTTCTGGGAAAATTATATGCTCTTTTATACCAAAGCTATAGTTTCCATGTTTATCTAAACCACTAATGTTAAGACCTCTGAAATCCTTAATTCTGGGTAACGCTATGTTTACTAATCTGTCAATAAATTCATACATTCTATTTTTTCTTAATGTAACTTTTACACCCGCTGGAGTTCCTTTTCTTGTTTTAAAATTTGATATAGATTTTCTAAATTGTGTTACAACAGCTTTTTGCCCACATATTAAAGTCATGTCTTCTACACAATTCTGAAGTTTCTTTTTATCGTTTGCATCTGCTCCAAGACCCATATTTAAAACTACTTTGAGAAGCTTTGGTACCATAAACTTATTTTTTAATGAATGCTTCTTTTTCAAGTTTTCAATTATTAGTTTATTATATTGTTCTTTAAGTCTGGGTATCATTTTTTACTTACTTCCTTTTTTTTAGCTTTGCTTTCCAAGTTTTTCAAATTTGAAATATGAATATAGCTTTCTTTTGAAATTATGCCGCCTTTTTTTTCTTTTGTGGTTTTTTCATGCTTTTTAATAATATTAATTCCTTTTATAAGAGCTTTATTCTTTTCTCTTAAAATTTCGATAACTTCACCTTTCTTTCCTTTGTCTTTTCCACAAATAACTAAAACTTGATTTCCTTTTTTTATAATATTTTTCATAATACTTCAGGAGCTAATGACATAATTTTAGTTTGTCCTTTAGCTCTTAACTCTCTTGTGACAGGTCCAAAAATTCTAGTTCCAACAGGTTCACCTTTTTCATCAGTAATGACAACAGCATTGTTATCAAATTTAACTTTGCTTCCATCGTTTCTATGAATTGAATACTTGGTTCTTACAATGATTGCTTTATGAACTGAACCTTTTTTAACTTTACCATTTGGAATTGCTTCTTTGACACTAATTACAATGCTATCGCCTACAGAAGCATATCTTCTTTTTGATCCACCTAAAACTTTTATGCATTCAACAATTCGAGCGCCAGTGTTGTCTGCAACTTGTAATTCTGTTTGTACCTGTATCATTCGTTAACAACTACCTCCCACCTTTTTTTTCTAGAAAAAGGTCTAGACTCAATAATTTTAACCTCATCTCCAATTTTAAATACGTTTTTTTCATCATGAACATGATATTTTTTTGATGAAGTAATAACTTTGCCAAAGTAGGGATGACGAAATTTTCTTTTAATCAAAACCACTATAGTTTTGGCATTCTTATCTTTTATAACTTTCCCGTTTAATATTTTTTTAGTCATTTTTTTTATTTAGCGATGTCATTAATCTTGCAACATCTTTTTTAATTGTTGAAATTTTGGCTGTATCTTCAAGTTGACCATTAACTTTTTTAAACCTGATATTAAATAAATCTTTTTTGAAAGAATTTACTTTCTTTTTTAGTTCATCAGTACTTAATTTTTTTATCTCTTTGTTTTTCATTTATTAATATCTCTTTATAAATTTTGTTTTTATAGGTAATTTTGTAGAAGCTTTATAAAGAGCTTCTTTTGCTACACTTTCACTTACTCCATCAACCTCAAATATTATTCTTCCAGGTTTAACTCTGCAAGCCCAATATTCAGGAGCTCCCTTCCCTTTGCCCATACGTACTTCAACGGGTTTTTTTGATACAGGTATATTAGGAAAAATTCTTAACCAAACTTTGCCAGTTCTCTTCATATATCTAGTTAGAGCAACTCTTGCTGCCTCTATTTGTTTTGAAATAATCCTTTCAGGTTCCATGGCTTTAAGACCGTAAGCACCATAATTTAAAATGGCAGCTCTAGTTGCTTTTCCGTGAATTCTCCCTTTATGGGCTTTTCTATATTTTGTTCGAGTTGGTTGTAGCATTTTTAACTTTCTTGTTATTTGTTTTATTATCTTTTGTGAAAACTTCACCTTTATAAATCCAAACCTTTACACCAATAATACCATAAGTTGTCAACGCTTCCGCTTCAGCATAATCAACATCCGCTCTAAAGGTGTGAAGAGGAACGCTTCCTTCTCTTAACCATTCAGTTCTAGCAATTTCATTTCCTCCTAGTCTTCCAGAAAGACATACTCTTATACCTTTAGCTCCTAGTCTAAGAGCTGATTGCATAGCTCTCTTCATGGTTCTACGATATGCAATTCTTTTAACTAATTGAGTTGCGATATTTTCAGCAACTAAATAAGAATTTAACTCAGGTTTTTTTATTTCTTTTATATTTAAAATAACTTCACTTGTAGAGATTTTTGATAAGCTTTTTTTAATTTTATCTATATCAGAACCTTTTTTTCCAATAACAAAACCAGGTCTAGAAGTGTGGACAGAAACTATACACTTTTTGGAAGTACGCTCTATTACAATATGTGAAACTCCAGAATTTAATATATTTTTTTTAAAATACTCTCTAATTTTAAAGTCTTCTATTAATAATGATCCATACTGGTTTTTTTTCGCAAACCAAATAGATGCCCAAGTTTTATTAATTCCTAGTCTTAATCCTATAGGGTTAACTTTTTGTCCCATGCAACTCCTCTTTAATTGATTTAGCCTCAGATAAAATAATAGTTAAAATACTGTAAGGTTTTTTTATAGCACTTGCTCGACCTTTAGCTCTTGGTCTAAATCTTTTTAATACGATCGATTTACCCACGTAAGCTTCTGATATAACCAAATTATCAATATCATGTTGAAAATTATTTTCTGCATTTGATATTGCACTTTGTACAGTTTTTTTAACATCATGCGCGATTCTTTGTCTAGCAAATGATAGGTCTCTAATTGCTATATCAACTTTTTTTCCTCGAATATTTTTAAGTAAAAGATTCAGTTTTCTTGGGCTGGTTCTTATATTTTTATTAATTGCTTTTATTTCAGTTTTATTTTTTTGCATTTGAAGATTCTTCTTTTGATTTAGCTGGTGCTTTTACTGGACTAGAAGTTGTTTTTGAAGGCGACGATTTATCTGATCCACCACTACTTTGTGCCGCTTTCTTATCAGCAGGGGTGTGACCATGAAATGTTCTGGTTGGTGAAAACTCACCAAGTTTATGCCCTACCATCTCTTCAGAAATTCTAATCGGAATAAATTTTTTTCCATTATGTATTAAAAAACTAAAACCAACAAATTCTGGAATAATAGTTGATTTTCTTGACCAAGTTTTTATAGGTGGTTGGTTTGATTGACCCTTTAACTTTTCAACTTTTTTTAATAAATTGGGATCAACAAATGGACCTTTCCATACAGCTCTAGCCATTTTATTTATTCCTTTTCTTTCTTCTTGATATAATAAATTTGTCAGTCATTTTATTGTTTCTCGTTTTTAATCCTTTTGCAGATTGACCCCAAGGAGATACAGGGTCTCGTCCACCGGATGTTTTACCTTCTCCTCCGCCGTGCGGGTGATCAACTGGGTTCATTGCGACACCTCTAGTTTGAGGTCGTTTTCCCTTCCATCTATTTCTCCCGGCTTTACCAATTTTAATATTTTGGTGGTCTGAATTTGATACAGAACCAATTGTAGCTCTAGCTACGCTAATAACTTTTCTAATTTCACCTGAAGCTAATTTAACAATGCAATAATTTTCATCTATACCTGATATTTGAGCTGATGATCCAGCTGAACGTACTAATTTAGCACCTCCATTTGGGGTCAATTCAATGTTATGAATATCTGTACCTGGCGGTATATCGGTTAAAGGCATGCAATTGCCAATTTTAATATCTTTATTTCTTCCAGAAACAACCTCATCACCAATATTCAGTTTTTTGGGCGCTATTATATAATTTCTTAAACCATCATCGTACTTTATTAATGCAATAAATGATGTTCTATTTGGATCATACTCAATTCTTTCAACTATCGCCTTCATATCATCTTTTTTTCTATAAAAATCAATCTCTCTATATTTGTTTTTTACACCAGCGCCTCTGTGTCTTGAAGTAATTCTTCCTAAATTATTTCTTCCACCTGTTGATATTTTTCCTGAAGTAAGTGATTTTAGGGGTTTAGATTTCCATAATTTTTTTCTATCTATTAAAACAGTACCTCTTGTTGATTTTGTATAAGATTTAAAAGTTTTTAAAGACATATTCTATAATCCTGTTGACAGGTCAATACTTTGACCTTTTTTTAAAGTTATAATTGCTTTTTTTTGACTTGGGGATTTTGATTTTTTACCTTTGACAATTTTAGTTTTCCCTTTTAGGTTAATAGTATTAACCTTTACAACATTAACTTTAAATAGCTTTTCAACACTTCTCTTTATAGAATTTTTACTAGCACCTTTATGAACTTTAAAAACAATTTTATTAAATTCAGACAATGATGTAGCTTTTTCAGTAATCTTTGGAGAAATTATAGTGTCAAATTTATTGAATTTTTTCATTTTACAAGCCTATTCTGCAACGATTTTATAGAAGACGAAGTGAATATAACGTTTTTATATTTTAATATATCATAAACATTTGCGCCTTCTTCTTCTACAATTTTCAAATTAGGTATATTACGTGTTGATTTAATAATTTTTAATTTTGAGCTTTTATCAGAAATTATTAAAGAATTTATAAGATTATTTTTAATTAGAAAATTATTAAAAGATTTAGTTTTTAAAACTTCAGTTTTAAAATCTTCAACAACAAAAAGTGAATTAACATGTTTCTTTTGTGATAAAGCATGCAGCAAGCTCAGTTTTTTCATTTTTTTATTTATTTTTTTAATTTTATAAACTGCACCTTTGGGACCATGCGCTACACCACCACCAACAAAGAGAGGCGCTTTTCGACTTGCGTGTCTTGCACCACCAGTTCCTTTTTGTGCATAAATTTTTGCAGTCGATCCCTTTACTTCACCTTTTTGTTTAGTTTTAGCGGTTCTTTGTTTGAAATGATTCATCTGCCAATCAACAACATATTTAATTATCTTTTTTTCAGGCTTAATAGAAAAAATTTTATCAGAAAGCTCTATATCGCTAACTTTTTTTCCATCAATATTAATAACATTAAATTTCACTACTTATCCTTCTTTTCATTTTTATCTTTAATTGCATCTGCTTTACTTTTTTCTAAAATTTTATCAAGCTTTTCAATTGTAGGTATTCTCTTAATGTCTTTAACTGAGTGTTTAATAACAACAATAGCATTTTTAGAACCGGGGACTGAACCTTTTACATAAATTAAATTATTTTCTAAATCTGATTTGATTATTTCAAGATTTTGAATACTAACATTTTTATCTCCCAGATGTCCTGCCATTTTTTTTCCTTTAAAAACTCTTCCTGGATCTTGGTTTTGACCAGTTGATCCATGTGCTCTATGAGATACTGAAACTCCATGGGTAGCTCTTTGACTAGCAAAATGGTGTCTTTTTATAACTCCAGCAAACCCTTTACCAATTGTTTTTGCTGTAATATCTACAAATTTTTGATCTTTAAATACCTCTAAACCTATTTCGTTGCCTTCTTTATAATCTGTAATATTTTTTACCCTAAATTCTTTTAATATTTTTTTTGGTTCAGTAGATTTTTTTGCAAAAACACCTTTCATTTGATTTGTTAATTTGGAAGTTTTTACTTTTCCAAAACCTACACGAATAGCGTCATAACCTCTTTTCTCTTTAGTTATCACATCGATAATTCTACCTTTTTCAACCGATATTACTGTTACAGGTATAGAGACTCCTGAATCATGAAATTCCCTTGTCATACCTATTTTTTTTCCTACTAATCCTATGCTCATAAATTTATTATAATTTTATTTCTATATCTACGCCTGAAGCTAAATCTAATTTCATTAAAGCTTCTACTGTCTGCGGTGTAGGCTCCAATATATCTATTAACCTTTTGTGTGTTCTTGTTTCAAATTGTTCTCTACTTTTTTTGTTAATATGAGGTGATCGTAACACGGTAAAAATTTCTTTTTTTGTTGGTAGAGGTATGGGGCCTTTAACTTGAGCACCTGTTCTTTTAGCAGTATTTACAATTTCTAATGTAGATACATCAAGTATCTTATGATCGTAGGCCATTAAATGTATTCTTATGTTTTGTTTATCCATAAAATTAAGCTAATTTTTTTGTTACTTCATCCTGCACATTTTGAGGCACTTTTTCATAGTGATCAAAAAACATTGAGTATTGAGCTCTCCCTTGAGACATTGATCTTAAGCTATTTATATATCCAAACATATTAGCTAGAGGAACCATTGCACTAATTACTGTAGCGTTACCTCTTTTGTCAGTAGTTGATACCTGACCTCTTCTGCTATTTAAATCACCTATAACATCACCCATATAATCTTCTGGCGTAACAACTTCAACTCTCATCATAGGTTCTAAAAGCTTAAGCGAGGCTTTATTACATGCTTCTCTAAAACAATATCTGGATGCTATTTCAAAAGCTAAAACACTTGAGTCTACATCGTGATGTAACCCATCTAGAATTGTAACTTTATAATCTATAAGTGGAAATCCAGCTAAAATTCCACTATCAGCAACACTCTCGACCCCTTTTTCTACTCCTGGTATAAATTCTTTTGGAATGGCGCCACCTTTAATTTTATTTTCTATTTCTCTACCTTTACCTGGCGGAAGAGGCTCTACAGTTAACTCTACTTTTGCAAATTGACCTGCACCTCCACTTTGTTTTTTATGTATATAAGTTACAGTTGCTGGTTTTAATATAGTTTCTCTATATGCAACTTGAGGAGCTCCTATATTTGCTTCAACTTTGAATTCTCTTTTCATACGATCCACAATAATATCTAAATGAAGTTCACCCATACCTTTAATAATTGTTTGTCCAGATTCTTCATCAGAAGTTACTCTAAAAGATGGATCTTCTCTTGCGAGTCTTCCTAAAGCTTCACCCATTTTTTCTTGGTCCGCTTTAGTTTTTGGTTCTACAGCAATTTCTATAACTGGATCTGGAAATTCCATAGGTTCTAAAAGAATTGGATTATTTTCGTCAGATAATGTGTGACCAGTAATAGTATATTTAAGCCCTGCTAAAGCTACTATATCTCCTGTATTTGCTTCTTTGACATCTTCTCTGGTATTTGCATGCATTAATAACATTCTTCCAACTCGTTCTTCTTTGTCTCTAGATGTGTTATAGACACCAGTAGCAGCTTTTAAAGTTCCAGAATAAATTCTTATAAATGTTAAAGTTCCAACAAAAGGATCGGTAGCTACTTTAAAAGCTAGAGCTGAAAAAGGTGCTTTATCTTCGAATTTTCTTTCTATCTCATCGTCTGAGTTAGGTTTAGTTCCTTTAATAAAACCTATATCTATAGGGCTAGGTAAGTAATCGACAACAGCATCTAATAATGGTTGAACACCTTTGTTTTTGAAGGCAGAACCAGTTAGCACTGGGACAAAATCAAAATTAATACACCCTTTTCTGATACAAGAAATTAAATCAGTTTCAGAGATTTCTTTACCATTAAGATAGGATTCCATTAATTTTTCATCTTGTTCAACAGCAGTTTCTAATAATTCTTTTCTATATTTTAAAGCTTGATCTTTTAAATCAGCAGGAATATCAACAACTTCAAATTCTGCTCCAAGTTTTTCGTCTTTCCACAAGATAGCTTTCATCTTAACTAGATCGACAACTCCTTTTAAAGATGACTCTATTCCTACAGGTAACTGCATTACCAAAGGTTTAGCACCAAGTCTATCTTTAATCATTTCAACGCAATTAAAGAAGTCAGCTCCAGTTCTATCTAATTTATTAACAAAACAAATTCTTGGTACTTTATATTTGTCGGCTTGTCTCCAAACAGTTTCTGATTGGGGCTCAACTCCGGCAACGCCATCAAAAACACAAACTGCACCATCTAAAACTTTAAGTGATCTTTCAACTTCAATAGTGAAATCGACATGTCCAGGAGTATCTATAATGTTAATTCTATTTTCTCTCCAAAAACATGTGGTTGCAGCTGATGTAATGGTAATTCCTCGCTCTTGTTCTTGTTCCATCCAATCCATAGTAGCAGCACCATCATGGACTTCACCAATTTTATGACTCTTTCCAGTATAATATAAAATTCTTTCTGTTGTAGTGGTTTTTCCAGCATCTATGTGAGCCATGATACCAATATTTCTATAATTTTCTAAAGTATGCGATCTAGCCATTATTACCACCTAAAGTGAGCAAACGCTTTGTTTGACTCAGCCATTTTATGAGTATCTTCTCTTTTTTTAATTGCAGAACCTTTTTTCTGATAAGCATCCATGATTTCATCACAGAGCTTAAAAGACATTGTTTTATTTTTTCTTTTTCTTGTAGCTTCAAGTAACCATCTTAGAGCAAGTGTTTGAGATCTTTTTACTTTTACATCAACAGGAACCTGGTACGTAGCTCCACCTACTCTTCTTGATCTAACTTCAAGATTTGGTCTTACATTTTTAATTGCTTCGTCAAATATTTTAATAGGATCTTCTTTTGATTTTTCTTTAATTTGATCAAAAGCTGAATATATTATTTTTTCAGCTGAAGTTTTTTTTCCATCATACATAACAAAATTAATAAATTTTGCTAATAACAAAGACCCATATCTCGGGTCCGGATGAAAAATTCTTTTTGGTGCTCTTCTTTTTCTAGACATAATATTTATTTAGGTTTTTTTGCTCCATATTTTGATCTTTGTTGTTTTCTAGTAACAACTCCTTGGGTATCTAAATTACCTCGCAATATATGATACCGAACTCCGGGTAGATCTTTAACTCTACCTCCTCTTATTAAAACAACAGAGTGTTCTTGTAAATTATGTCCTTCACCAGGAATATAACAAGTAACTTCGTGCCCGTTAGATAATCTAACTCTAGCAACTTTTCTTAAAGCAGAATTTGGTTTTTTTGGGGTTGTCGTATAAACTTTTGTACAGACTCCTCTTTTATGTGGAGATCTTTCTAAAGCAGGAACTTTACTTCTCACCTTTGGTTTAATTCTAGATCTTTTTATCAACTGGTTTATAGTTGGCATAAATATTAATTTTAAGGATGATTAAAGAAGTAGAGTTAGGTTATGTAACCTAAGCTTTTTAGTTAGTGTTTAAGGTAAATACTACCTTACTTCCAACCATCAAAATTTCGCTAAATTACTCGCCACAAAATTAAAAGTCAACACTCAAATGAAAAAAAGCGTTGTATTTATTGTCTTAAATGAGTCTGTATAGAGGGGTTTTAAGTAGCTGGAAGTTGTTTTTCTTCAGTTTCCTTAGGTTCTGCTTGTTCTAAAGCCTGATCTCGTTCTTCCGCTGTTTTTTGCCATCTTAACCTTGTGGTTCCAGTGCCAGCTGGAATGAGTCTGCCGACAATAACATTTTCTTTCAATCCTTCTAGATGGTCAACTTTTCCTTTTATTGCCGCATCAGTTAAAACTCTTGTAGTTTCTTGGAACGATGCAGCTGATATAAATGATTTTGTTTGTAAAGAAGCTTTAGTGATTCCTAGCAAAATTCTTGATCCAGATGCAGAAATTTTTCCTTCTTTCTTTAACGCATCATTATTGTCTTCAAACTCTATTTTATCAACTATCTCACCTAGTAGATAATTAGAATCGCCAGGTTTTTTAACTTCAATTTTTTTAAGCATTTGTCTTAAAATAGTTTCAATATGTTTGTCATTTATTATGACACCTTGCAGACGGTAAACTTCTTGTACTTCGTTAACAAAATAATCAGTTAATGCTTCAACACCAAAAATCCTTAATATATCATGAGGTGCTGGACTTCCATCGAGTAAATATTCACCTTTCTTAATTTTTTCACCTTGATTAAAATTTGTATGTTTCCCTTTTGGAATTAAATAGTTTGAAGACAAACCTTCATTAGTTTTTATTGAAACTTTTAATTTACCTCTTAGTTCATTGCCAAATTCAATTCTTCCATCGTTTTCAGCGATGATAGCACTATTTTTTGGTTTTCTAGCTTCAAATAGTTCTGCAACTCTAGGCAGTCCTCCTGTAATATCTTTAGTTTTTGAAGTTTCTTTTGGTAATCTTGCTAAAACATCTCCTGCTGCAATTGTTTGTCCATCTTTTACGGATAGAATTGAGTCTGGAACTAAATAATATCTAGCTTCATTTTCATCAGCTTTTTTTACAACATTACCACTTTTGTCTCTAAGAGTAATTCTTGGTTTAAGTTCTGAATTTTTCGACTGAGATCTCCAATCTAAAACAGATTTGGAAGATATTCCAGTAGCGTCATCTACAGTTTCAGCCATGGACACACCATCAACTAAATCCATATAATTTACGATACCAGATTTTTCTGCAATTACAGGTAAGGTATATGGATCCCATTCACATAATTTTTTTCCTTTTTTAATATTTTCGTCTGAATCGCAATACAATTTAGCACCATAGGGAACTTTATAAATTGCTAGCTGACGATTATTGTCATCCGTGATAGAAATTTGAGTATTTCTCCCCATTATAATTTTATTTTTACGAGAATCTTCAATTGTATTTTTATTAATAATTTTTATTATTCCTGAAGAGTGCGCTATTACAGTAGATTCTTCTTTAATTTGAGCAGTTCCACCAACGTGAAACGTTCTCATAGTAAGTTGAGTTCCAGGTTCTCCAATGGACTGGGCAGCTATCATTCCAATAGCTTCACCTATAGTTACGGCTCTACCTCTAGAAAGATCTCTTCCATAACAAATAACACAAACTCCTTTTTTTGAAGTACATGTCATAACTGAATGAACTTTTATGGATTTTACTCCAGCAGTATCAATTTTTTCACACAGCTCTTCATCGATTAAAGTTTTCTTTTTAACTATTAATTCACCATTAATAGGATGTTTAATATCTTCAGCTGCAGATCTACCAAGAACTCTATCAGATAAACTTACTATGATATTTCCACCATCAATTATTTCAGATAGAGTTATTGAATCTTTTGTTTTAGCTCCACAATCATACAATCTTATTGAAATATCTTGGGCAACATCACATAGTCTTCTGGTTAAATAACCTGAGTTTGCAGTTTTTAAGGCTGTATCAGCTAAACCTTTACGTGCGCCGTGCGTTGAATTAAAATACTCTAGTGCTGTTAAACCTTCTTTAAAGTTTGCAGTAATAGGTGTTTCAATAATTTCTCCTGAAGGTTTAGCTATTAAACCACGCATCCCAGCTAACTGCTTCATTTGTGCTGCAGATCCTCTTGCTCCAGAATTTGCCATCATAAAAACTGAATTCGTTTCTATTCTACCATTTTCCATAATTTTAGTAGCAGATGATATTTCTTTCATCATAGCGTTAGCAACTAAATCTGTAGTCTTTGACCAAACATCAACAACTTTATTATATTTTTCGCCTCTAGTTATTAAACCTTCTGAATACTGACTTTCATAGTCTTCTATTTGTTTTTTAGCGTCATTTACAAGAGTTGGTTTTGATTTTGGTATTATCAAATCATCTTTTCCAAAAGAAATAGCTGCTTTAAAAGCATGTTTAAATCCCATTTCCTTTATAGCGTCACAATAAGTTACTGTCTCTTTTTGTCCACAAAAACGGTAAATATTGTCAATGATTTCTGAAACATGTTTTTTCGATAAAATTCTATCTATCAAAGAAAATTTAATTCTATGATGTTTTGGTAAAATGCTTGCTAGTACAAAACGTCCTGCAGTACTTTTGTGCTTTTCAAATACTTTGTTGCCTTTTTCATCAACTGTTTCAAACCTACTAATTACATTTGAGTGATAACTAATGTGTTTTGCTTCTACAGCTTGTTCAATCTCTGCAATATTAAGAAAATACCCTTGAGATTTTTGCTCAGACTGGTTTTCAGTAGATTGTGATAAATAATAAATACCTAAAACCATGTCTTGACTCGGTACGATAATAGGTTTTCCATTTTGTGGACTTAATATATTGTTTGTTGACATCATTAAGACTCTAGCTTCTAGTTGCGCTTCTAAGCTTAAAGGAATATGCACAGCCATTTGATCTCCATCAAAATCAGCATTGAAAGCTGAACATACTAGCGGATGCAGTTCAATAGCACTTCCTTCAATCAATGTTGCTTCAAACGCCTGAACTCCAAGTCTATGTAATGTTGGAGCTCTATTTAATATAACCGGATGTTCTTTAATAATAGTTTCTAATGCATCCCAAACTTCACTTTTTTCTTTTTCAACCATTCTCTTCGCTTGCTTAATTGTAGTAGCTAAACCCAGTTTATCTAATCTTGCATATAAAAAAGGTTTAAAAAGTTCTACAGCCATTTTTTTAGGCAAGCCACATTGATGTAATTTTAAGTGTGGTCCAGCAACTATTACAGATCTACCTGAATAATCTACACGTTTTCCTAACAAATTTTGTCTAAATCTACCTTGCTTACCCTTAAGCATTTCAGCTAAAGATTTTAGAGGTCTTTTTCCTGTGCCAGTTATAACACGACCTCTACGACCATTATCAAATAGAGCATCAACTGATTCTTGAAGCATTCTTTTTTCATTTCTAACTATAATATCTGGAGCTTTAAGATCCATTAATCTTTTTAGCCTATTATTTCTATTAATTACTCTTCTGTATAAATCGTTTAGATCTGAAGTCGCAAATCTACCACCATCTAACGGTACAAGGGGTCTAAGCTCCGGAGGAATAACGGGAATATTTTTTAAAATCATCCACTCAGGTTTATTTCCAGATTCAATAAATGACTCTACCAATTTAAGTCTTTTTATAGATCTTTCTTCAGCTACTTTTGATTTTATCTCTTTAAGATCAGTTCTTAACTTAATTTTTTCAGCTTTTAAATCTAGATTAACAAGTATTTCTCTTATAGCTTCTGCTCCAATACCAACTTCAAAAGCATCATCACCATATTTTTCTTGTGCTTTTTGATACTCTTCTTCAGAAAGAAGTTCATTTTTTTTAAGTTCAGTAAGACCAGGTTCTATAACCATAAAACTCTCAAAATATAAAACCTTTTCAACATCTTTAAGTTTCATATCTATTGCTAATGATATTCTGCTAGGTAAAGATTTTAAAAACCATATATGTGCAACAGGACTTGCCAATTCTATATGGCCCATTCTTTCTCTTCTTACATTTGCTTTGGTAACTTCAACGCCACATTTTTCACATATAATTCCTCTAAATTTCATTCTTTTATATTTTCCACACAAACATTCATAATCCTTAATTGGACCAAATATTCTTGAACAAAATAATCCATCTTTTTCTGGTCTAAATGTTCTATAATTAATTGTTTCTGGTTTTTTAATTTCACCAAAAGACCAAGATTTTATTTTTTCAGGACTTGCTATAGTTATTTTTATTTTGTCGAATTTTTTTTCGATTGGTGGATTATTAAATAATTTTGATAAATCTTTTCTCATAGTTTTTAATTAAGCTCAATATTTAGACCTAAGGCCCTAATTTCTTTCATTAAAACGTTAAATGACTCAGGAACACCTGATTCAAATTTATCACTACCTTTTACTATAGTTTCATAAACTTTTGTTCTTCCTGCAACATCATCTGATTTAACAGTTAAGATTTCTTGAAGCGTATAAGCTGCACCATAAGCTTCGAGTGCCCAAACTTCCATTTCACCAAACCTTTGTCCGCCTAATTGAGCTTTTCCCCCTAATGGTTGCTGTGTAACTAAGCTATATGGCCCTGTAGATCTAGCATGAATCTTATCTTCAACTAAGTGATGAAGTTTTAACATATATATTGTACCAACTGTTACTTGTCGGTCAAATTTTTCTCCAGTTCTACCATCCCACAAAGTTGTTTGGCCAGAAGGTGGCAAATCTGCAATTTTTAATAAGTCCGTAACGTCATCTACAGAAGCTCCATCAAAAACAGGTGTTGAAATAGGAATACCGGAAGAAAGATTCATAGCAAGTTCTTCAAATTCTTTTTCATTTAAGGATTTAATTTTATTTTCATAGACATCTTTTCCATAAACTTTTTTTAGAACTAAACCAATAGATTCATTTCTCTTTTTTATATCCTGCTGTTTTTTAACAAGTTCATTTATTTTTTCACCCAATTCTGAGCAGGCCCAACCGAGGTGGGTTTCCAATATTTGACCAACATTCATTCTGCTTGGAACACCAAGTGGATTTAAAACAACATCTACAGGTTTTCCATTTTCCATATATGGCATGTCTTCTATAGGAACGATTTTACTTATAACTCCTTTATTTCCGTGTCGGCCAGCCATTTTATCACCTGGTTTAAGACTTCTTTTCACAGCAACAAATATTTTCACCATTTTTAAAACATTTGGCAATAAAGTGTCACCTTGTTGAATCTTTTCAACCTTATCCTCAAATCTTTCTTTAATGTCTTGTTTGATTTTGTTGTGCTGTAACTTTAAAGTATCTAAATCTTTGTTAGCATTATTATCTTCAAAAACTATTTTCCAATAGTCAGACAATATATATTTTTCTAGATCTTTTATACTAATTTTTTTATCAGATCTTATATCCTTAAAATCATTTTTTAATTTATTTTTTGTTATAAGGTTTTGAGCTCTACCTTTTATATTTCTTTCTAAGATTTCTTCTTCAACTGCTTTGTCCTCTTGAATAGATTCTATTTCTGATCTCTCAATTGCAACTGATCGTTCATCTTTATCAATACCATGTCTGTTAAATACTCTTACATCAACTACGATACCATCACTACCTGGTGGCATTTTTAATGATGAGTCTCTTACATCTGTTGCTTTTTCACCAAATATCGATCTTAAAAGTTTTTCTTCTGGATTTGAAATTGTATCACCCTTTGGAGTAACTTTTCCAACGAGTATATCTCCAGCTTTTACCTCGGCCCCTACGTAAGCTATGCCTGATTCATCTAAATTTCTTAAAGATTCTTCAGCGATGTTAGGTATGTCTCTTGTAATGTCTTCAGTACCTAATTTAGTATCTCTAGCCATAATTTCATATTCTTCTATATGAACAGAAGTAAAGACATCATCAGTTACACATCTTTCTGAAATTAATATTGAGTCTTCAAAATTATAACCAAGCCATGGCATGAAGGCTACGGTTACATTTTTTCCTAATGCAAGTTCACCTAATTTAGTTGCAGGTCCATCTGCAATAATGTCACCCTTTTTTATAATATCACCAACTTTTACTAAAGGTCTTTGGTTAATACATGTATTTTGATTTGATTTTTGAAATTTAAGCAAATTATAAATATCAACTCCAGATTTTGAAATATCTTTTTCTGTGGCCTGGACAACTATTCTTTTGCCATCAATTTTATTAACCACTCCATCTCTCTTAGTTATAATTGTAGATCCTGAGTCAAGCGCAACGCCTTGTTCTATCCCTGTGCCAACTAAAGGTGACTCAGTTTTTATTAAAGGTACAGCTTGGCGCATCATATTAGATCCCATCAAAGCTCTATTAGCATCGTCATTTTCTAAAAAAGGAATTAAAGACGCAGCAACTGATACCAGCTGTTTTGGAGAAACATCGACATATTCAACTGTTTCTGGCTTAGAAAGAACAAAATTTAAAGATTTTCTACATGATACTAGTTCTTCAGTAAAATGACCTTGATCATCAATTAAAGAATTTGCCTGGGCTATAGTATATTTCTCTTCTTCTATAGCTGATAAATATTCTATGGTAGTTGATACTTTTCCGTCAATAATTTTCCTATAAGGGCTTTCAATAAAACCATATTTATTTACTCTTGAATATGTAGCTAAACTATTTATTAAGCCTATATTTGGTCCTTCTGGAGTTTCTATAGGACATATTCTTCCGTAATGAGTAGGGTGAACATCTCTTACTTCAAAACCAGCCCTCTCTCTAGTTAAGCCTCCTGGTCCTAAAGCGGAAACTCTTCTTTTGTGTGTAATTTCTGACAATGGGTTTGTTTGATCCATAAATTGAGATAACTGCGAAGTAGCAAAGAAATCGTTCATAACTGCAGTGATAGGTCTTGGATTTATCAAATCTTGTGGCATAGCAGATTCAACTTCTAAAATTGTTGACATTTTTTCTTTAATGACTCGTTCCATTCTCAAAATTCCAATTCTGAATTGATTTTCAACAAGCTCACCTACAGATCTAACTCTACGATTACCTAAATGGTCAATATCATCAACATCACCTTTTCCATCTCGCAAATCTAACATATGTTTGACGATTGCAACAATGTCATCATTTCTCAAAATTGTAACATTGTCATTACAATCAAGATGTAATTTATTATTTAATTTAACTCTACCGACCTCAGAAAGGTCGTACCTATTAGATGAAAAAAATAAATTTTTAAAAATTTCTTTAGCTATATCAAAAGAAGGTGGTTCACCAGGTCTTAATACTCTATAAATATCATTAACAGCTTCTTCTTTAGAGTTATTTTTATCTAAATTTAAAGTATCAATTAAATATGGACCTTTATTAATAGGATCTATGTTAGCTATAGTAAGAGTGTCTATATTTTGTTCCAAAATTTTATCAAGATCTTCCTGAGTAATTTGAGAGCCAGATTTAACAAAAACTTCTTTAGTAACAGGTGTCAAAAGGTCATTTTTTATATACTTACCAATAAAAAAGTCTGAAGTAACTAAAATATTTTTTAAACCTTCATCAAATAAATTTTTTGCTATTACAAAGTTTATTTTAGAACCTTTTTTTAATGCTTTTTTTTCATCAGCAAAATTTATTAAATCATCTTTTAATTTAATTGGTCTTCTGTAATCTTCTGGATTGAATTTAGTTTTCCAGCTTTTTAGTTTTTGGTTGTAATGAAAAGTATTAAAGTTATAAAAAAGATCTAGTATCTCTTCTCTCTTATATCCTAAAGCATAAAGTAAAGTTGTAATTGGTAATTTTCTTTTTCTGTCAATTCTGAAATGTAAAATATCTTTAATATCATACTCAAAATCTAACCAAGAACCTCTATTAGGAATTATTCTACAATTAAACAATAACTTACCACTTGCGTGGGTTTTTCCTTTGTCGTGATCAAAAAAAACACCTGGACTTCTGTGCATTTGGTTTACAACAACTCTTTCAACACCATTAATTACAAAAGTTCCGCTTGGAGTCATTAAAGGTATATCTCCCATATAGACCTCTTGCTCTTTTGCAGAAAGAATTTGCTTAGTATTGTTTTCATGATCAATATCATAAACAACTAAACGTAATATCGGTTTTAAAGCAGAAGAGTATGTTAAATCTCTTTGACGACATTCTTCTGCATTAAATCTTGGTTTTTCTAATCTAAAAGATAAATATTCTAAAGTTGCTTTATCCGATAACTCTTCGATAGGTAAAATACTTTTAAAAACTCTACTTAAACCTACTTCTGAGTTGGCTTCTGTTGACTCCTGCGGTGATAAAAATTGATTGTATGACTTTCTTTGTACTTCAATTAAATTTGGAATAGATAAAATCTCCTTTAGCTTCCCAAAATTTTTTCTAAGACTTTTTTTTTCAGTAAAAGATAATTGCATGCAACAAATTTACATTAAAAATGTAAATCGATAAATTTAATTTTAAAAAAAACTACTTTAATTCAACTTTAGCACCAGCTGCTTCTAATTTTTTCTTAGCTTCGTCAGCATCTTTTTTTGCTACACCAGCTTTGACTTCTTTAGGAGCTGCTTCTACTAAATCTTTTGCTTCTTTTAAACCCAATCCTGTAAGTGCTCTAACTTCTTTAATTACATTAATTTTTTTATCTCCAGCAGATACTAGAAAAATATTAAACTCTGATTTTTCTTCAACTGGTGCTGCACCTGGTGCTGCTACTGCTACAGGAGCAGCTGCTGATACACCCCATTTTTCTTCCAACTGCTTCGAAAGATCAGCTGCTTCAACAACTGTTAGTTTTGATAATTCATCTATAATTTTATTTAAGTCTGTCATGATATTCCAATCTATGCTTTTTTACTTTTTGCGAGCGTCAAAATAACAATTTTTGAGCCAGGTGCAAGTAAAATACTCATAATTTTTTGTGCTGGAGCCTGCAAAATAGATGCTATTTTGCTTCTGGCTTCATTTAAAGTAGGTAATGTGGCAATATTAGCCACCTCTTCGATTGAAAGAGGCTCTTCTTCCATTATACCACCGATGATTTTTAAATTTGAGTTATTTTTTGCAAATTTTGTTAATATTTTAGCTGAGGTTATTGCATCTCCTGAAAATGCTACTGCAGTAGGTCCTGTAAACAGGTTTTCTAGTTTTTTGAACTTAGTTCCTTCTAAAGCAAGCTTAGTAATTCTGTTTTTAGTGATTTTAAAGAATACTCCATTCTTTCTCATTTCTGATCTTAATGAATCAATTTGTTTAACAGAAAGCCCCTGATAATGAGTAATGAACACTGAACTATTTTTTGCAAAATGATCTTTCATTTCATCAATATAATTTTTTTTCTTACTTTTATTCATCATAATATTATTTTCCTAATTTAACTTTATAAGAAACTCCCATAGTTGAGGATATGAAGGAAGATAGAATAAAATCACCTTTTATACCTTTAGGCTTCTCTTTTTGAATGGTCTCTTTTATAGAAAGATAGTTCTCTTTAATTTTATCATCAGCAAAATCTTTTTTTCCGATAGAAGCTGCTATATTTCCTGCTGGATCATTTTTTATTTCTATCTGCCCATCTTTTAATGATTTAATAATGGATTTAATATCATTAGTTACAGTTCCAAGTTTAGGATTTGGCATTAAACCTTTGGGGCCAAGTATTTTTCCAATTTTACCAACTTTTGGCATCATTGACGGAGTAGATATAAGTTTATCAAAATTTATCTTACCAGCGGTAATATCATTAATTAAATTTTCAGATCCATAAAGGTCTGCTCCTGCATTTTTTGCTTCATCTACTTTGGCATCTTCACAAAGAACAGCTATTTTTAATTTTTTTCCATTACCGTTCGGAAGGTTTACAACAGTTCTTAAATTAACTTCCTCTTTTTTCTGTTTTAAACTTATTCTAAAAGAAACTTCTATAGATTCATTAAACTTCGTTGTACAATTATTTTTTACAAGTTTAATAGCTTCATCAATAATTAAAGTTTTTTTATCTTTTGATAGATCTTTTAATTTTTTAAATCTTTTTGATAATTTTTTTGACATTATTCTTTTACCTCTATTCCCATGGATCTTGCTGAACCACAAATAATTTTTGTAGCTTCTTTTAAATCAAAAGCATTTAAATCTTTCATTTTTTCCTGGGCAATTTTTTCGGCTTGTTTCATAGTAATAGATCCAACAACAACTCTGCCAGGTTCTTTGGAACCACCTTTTAACTTTGCCGCCTCTTTAATAAAATGAGAAGCTGGTGGAGATTTAATAATAAAATCAAATTTTTTATCTTTATAAACAGTTATTACTACGGGAACAGGTTTGCCCATAAAACTTTTTGTTTTCTCATTAAAAGCTTTACAAAATTCCATAATGTTTATTCCTCTTTGTCCTAATGCAGGACCAACTGGAGGAGCTGGATTTGCTTGCCCACCTTTTATCTGTAATTTAACGTAACCAGTAATTTCTTTTGCCATAATATTAAAACTTTTCTACTTGATTATACTCTAAATCTATTGGAGTTGGTCTACCAAAAATAAGAACTGATACTTTAAGTCTTGATTTTTCTTCATCTACCTCTTCAACTAGGCCACTAAATGAAGCAAATGGGCCTTCACTTACTTTAACTTGCTCTCCAATATCAAAACTGATCTGAACTTTTGGCGCTAATGACCCCTCTTTAATTCCACCCATAATTTTATCTATTTCTTTTTCTGGTACAGGAGCGGGGTTTCCTGTGGGTCCTAAAAATGTTGTGACTTTAGGAATATCTTTAATCATATGATACAAATCTTTATCCATTTCCATTTTTATTAATATGTAGCTAGGGAAATACTTTCTTTTTCTTTGAACTCTCTTACCTCTTTTTACTTCAGTAACTTCATGCATAGGAACTAGAATGTCCCCAATTTTATCTTCTAGAGCTTGTTTTTTAATGATTTCCTTTAGTGTTTGGGCTACCTTTTGTTCGAACCCAGAAAACGTTTGAAGTATATACCATTTTTTCATATTAAATATTAATAGTTAGAATTAAATCTAATAAAAATCTATAAATTTGGTCTAAAAGTAAAAAAAAAATTGCTGCAATTGTTGCTAAAGCAAAAACCATTATAGAGCCAATCATAACATCTTTTCTAGAAGGCCAAGAGACACGAAAAGCTTCCTGTTTGACGCTTTGAATAAATTTAAAGGGATTAAGCATAATTTTTATTTTATGGCAGGAGTGGAGGGACTCGAACCCCCAACCCCGGCGTTTGGAGCGCCGTACTCTACCAATTGAGCTACACTCCTAGAGAATTATTTAATAATTTTTGTTACCACTCCAGCTCCAACTGTTCTACCACCTTCTCTAATAGCAAAGTTAAGTTTTTCATTCATTGCAATTGGAGTAATTAATTTAACATTAAACTTTGAATCGTCTCCAGGCATAACCATTTCTGTTCCTGATGGTAAAGTAACTTCACCTGTTACATCAGTTGTTCTAAAATAAAATTGCGGTCTATATTTTGTAAAGAATGGAGTGTGTCTACCACCTTCTTCTTTTTTTAATATATATGCTTGAGCTTCAAACTCAGTATGTGGAGTAACTGAACCTGGTTTTGCAAGAACTTGTCCTCGCTCTATATCGGTTCGTTCAACACCTCTAAGTAAGGCTCCAATATTATCTCCAGCTTCACCTGTATCTAAAATTTTTCTAAACATTTCAACACCAGTGATAACTGTTTTTTTAGTTTCTCTAATACCAATTATTTCTAATTCTTCACCGGTTTTAACAACACCTTGTTCAACACGGCCAGTTGCTACAGTTCCACGTCCAGATATTGAAAAAACATCCTCTATAGGCATCAAGAAAGGTTTATCTTTTGGTCTTTCAGGTTGAGGTATAAATTCATCAACTGCTTTCATTAATTCTAAAATAGAATTTTTTCCAGTGGTTTCATCTTTTCCTTCAACAGCAGCAAGAGCCGAACCTTTAATGATTGGTGTCTTGTCGCCTGGGAATTTATAAGAAGTTAAAAGTTCACGTACTTCTTCAACTACTAAATCTAAAAGTTCTTGATCTTTTACTTGGTCTACTTTGTTTAAATAAACTACTATTGCTGGAACACCGACCTGTCTTGCTAGAAGTATATGTTCTCTAGTTTGTGGCATTGGACCATCAGCAGCATTAACAACTAAAATTGCGCCATCCATTTGTGCTGCTCCAGTTATCATATTTTTTACGTAGTCAGCATGACCAGGACAATCTACATGTGCGTAATGTCTTTTTTCAGTTTCGTATTCAACGTGAGCAGTAGATATAGTAATTCCTCTTTCTTTTTCTTCAGGAGCTTTATCAATTTGATCATAAGCTATATATTCAGCTCCACCGCTTTCAGACAACACTTTAGTAATTGCTGCTGTCAAAGTAGTTTTGCCGTGGTCAACGTGACCTATTGTTCCTATATTACAATGCGGTTTATTTCGTTCAAATTTTTTTTTCTCAGCCATTTTTTTTTCCTCTTTAAATCCTTTTTAATATTAACCTTTTTTTTGGAGCGGGTGAAGGGAATCGAACCCTCACGACCAGCTTGGAAGGCTGGTGTTCTACCATTGAACTACACCCGCATCATTCCAAACGTATCACACTCTATCGTTGACCAAAACTCTACTGAATTTGGTGGAGGGGGAAGGATTCGAACCTTCGAAGACCGAAGTCAACGGGTTTACAGCCCGCCCCATTTGACCGCTTTGGTACCCCTCCAATACTTGAAGGTTACCTATACAATAAAGCTTTATTCAACAAGGTTTTATAAGCATTATGATAAACAAATGCAATAAATGATTTTATCAATTAATATGCTATTAATTGTAGTAAATAGGTAAAAATATGAGAAAATCTTCATTTTTAATAGCAGGAAAACATGCTGTAACGGAGGCTCTAAAGAATTCTAGCCGTAAAGTGTTAAAAGTCCTTTTAAATGAAGATTCTAAAAAAAAACTAAATAGAGAAAATCAAGATCTGCATTTACTAAAAAACATTAAAATATTTTATAAAAGTAAAAAAGAACTAGATCGTTTGTGTTCAAAAGATCAAATATCTCACCAAGGACTAATAGCAGAGATAGAGCATTTAGATGATTTAAAAATTAAAGATTATTTAAAATTAAATGAAAATAAAAAAAATATTACCTTTGTTGCTTTAGAAGATGTTACGGATCCAAGAAACATAGGCTCTATAGTTAGAAGTGCTGCCTCTTTTAATGTGGATGGATTAATTATAAAAGAAAGATCTTATCCAAGCGAAAGTAAACTTTTATATAAGAGTGCAAGCGGGTGTGTTGAACATCTTAATATTTTTGAAGTTTCGAATATTAACACTACATTAAAATATTTGAAGCAAAAGAATTTTTGGGTATGTGGCTTTGATAAAGATGGTAGTAAAAATTTCACAAAACATGATTGGGAAGGAAATAATGTTCTCTTATTTGGCTCTGAAGGTTATGGTTTAAAACAGCAAACAATAAAAAACACTGACTTTTTATTAAAAATTTCAATTAATAATAATATTGAAAGCCTTAATATCTCAAATTCAGCCGCTGTAACATTTCATTATATTAAATGTTTAAGAGATGGATAATTAACTAGACTTATATGGCAATATTTATTATAAAATATATATTTAAAACAATGACAAATCTTATTAAAAAATTTCTTTACGTAGCTATAGTGATTGCGGTAGCTAATATTAACCAAATTAAGCCAGTTGAAGCAGCTGATGTAAAATATTGTTGGAATAAAGATAAATCAAAAAGAAGTATTGCTGCATGTTTTAATAAAGTTTTAGGAAAAGGTAATATTGATACAAGTACTGAAAAAGGTAAAAAGAAAGCTGCAAAGAGAGCTGCTAAGGATGCAAAAAAAGCAGCGAAGAGAGCTAAACTAGAGGCAGAAAAAGCAAAATTAAAAGAAGCAAGAGATATGAGGCAAGCTGAAAGAAAAGCTAAACTTGAAGAAAATAAAAAGAAAAGAGAAGAAATCGCTGCAACTAAAAAGAAAATTGCGTGGTGTCAAGAAAATCAAACTGAAAACTGCAAAGGAGATCCAATTAAAGGTCTTCTTAAAAAGCTTAAAGATTTAGGTGAAAAAAACGTTGGAAGTCTTGAAGATTAGTTCCCTTACATAAAAATCTATTGAAAAATAATTAATTTTAAACTATCAAGAACTATAGCCCTCATAGCTCAATTTGGTAGAGCAACTGATTTGTAATCAGTAGGTTCGCGGTTCGAGTCCGTGTGAGGGCACCAAATTAAATATATGAAAAAGATAATAAAAAAAATATTTATACTTCTTTTATCTTCTCTATTTTTAATACTCTTTTTGCTACTGTTTGATCTGGCAAAATATGATTCTTCTTACGTAAATAGGAACGCACTAACTTTTAGCTTTAATAATTTAAATAGTAAAAAATCAGAAAAATTCTTTTATAATATATATAATAATTGGCGCCGTGTTTTTTCTATCAAAATTTTTAAAAAACACAGAGATTATTGGACCGTTGAGGATCCATCTATAAGAGCAAACCTTCCTGAATTTAAAATAATTCCAGGAAAAAAAGGAAATTTTTTACCAGGTAAAAAAATTGAAAATATTAAAGTCAACTTATCAAATTGGAATAGAAGTCATGGTGATCACTCTTCTATTAGATTTTCTGGCTTAGACCTCATAAATAAAAAGAATGTTAAAAAATTAAAGGTGGCCTGGAGATATAACTCTAAAGATGGAAAAAAAGGTATACAAGCAAATCTAGTAGTTAATAATGGTTTTGTTTATCTTCCTACGCCAGGAAATCATATTGTGTGTTTAGATGCTGCTAGTGGGAAAGAAATTTGGAAATACAAAGTTAAACGAGGTTATACTGCTGCTAAACGGGGATTTGTTATTTGGGAAGATACTAAGAATAATATTACTAAACTATTTTTTACTAATGACGATCAATTAATATCCTTAAACGCTAAAACTGGCTTGCCAATAAAAGACTTTGGGAAAAATGGAATAATAGAAATTGGATCCAGCCCTTCACCACCAGCTATTATTGATAATAAATTAGTTGTTGGAACATTTAGGCCCTCTCTTGAAGTTTATGATATTGAAACTGGGAAGTTATATTGGAAATACTATTTAAGAGAGATTGATAAAAAGGTTTTTGGGGCTTTTGATTTCAAAGGAGGTAACCCCTGGGGAGGAATCTCTGCTGATTTAGAAAATGGAATTGTATATTTAACAACAGGAAATCCCGGATCACCGAGGCATGTTGGGGTGCTGAGGGCAGGAAAAAATTTACTAGCTAATAGTGTTATTGCTATAGACGTGCGAAATAAAAAGAAATTATGGCATTTTCAAGAAACTTGTCACGATATTTGGAATCTTGATATTGCCGCTCCACCAATTTTAACTACTATTAATAAATATGGTAAAAGAATTGATGTCATTGTTGCTGTAACAAAATTGGGCAACACTCTTATTTTAGATAAGAATACTGGTGAACCTATTTTTGATTACAGAATGAAACTTGCTCCAAGATCATTAATTCCAGGAGAAAAAACTTGTAAATATCAACCCTTTCTAGATTTACCTGAACCCTTTGCAAGAAATGTATTTAAAAAAGAAGATGTTACAAACATAAGTGAATCTAGCAAAGATTATATGCTTTCAATAGTAGAAAAATCAAATTATGGATTTTTTGTGCCGCATGTTCCAAATAAAAGCACAATACTTTTTAATATGGGCGGTGGAGCGCAATGGACTGGGGCTACTGTGGACCCTTTTAAAAATGTAATGTATGTAACTGCTAATGAAAATGCTGATAAAATTACAGTAAAACAAACTGGAGTAAACAAATACGTAAATAGAATAGAGGAATTTAAAGATACAAACGGTTATCCTGGAGTTAAACCACCGTGGGGAACACTTACTGCTATTAATTTAAATACAGGTAAAAAAATATGGCAAGTGCCATTAGGTTATTACGAAAATTTAAAATCAAAAGGAATGATAACTGGTACTCCAAACTATGGTGGGGCCACTTCAACAGCTGGAGGTTTAATTTTTGTAGCTGGCACAATGGATAAATTAATAAGAGCATTTGATGCTGATACCGGAGCTGAACTCTGGTCACATAAGCTTCCATTTATAGGATCGGCTCCACCAACATCATACGAAGTTAATGGAGAACAATATATTGTAATTCCTGCAACTGGTGGAATAACTTTAGGAATAGATCATGGTGCTGATTTAGTTAAACAAGGAGATTCTTTTGTTGCTTTCAAATTACAAAAATAGTGCACGCAAAAAAAAACACACATAGTTAAAAAACTAAGTGTGTTTTTTTAAATTTTTTAAATGTAACTAAATAATTAAAAAGCCATCCCGATTGCTAATCTGATACTTTTTTGCTCAGGATTAACTTCAATACTCTCTTGTAAATTACCTGCAAGTGGAGCTGGCGTTACTTTGAAAGCTTGCCATTTAGTCATAACACCTTCAGCTTTAACAAAAAATCCGCTTGAGTGATTGTATTTAGCACCCAATCCGTACATTCCGCCGAGTACATTTTTTTCACCGTAATCACTTTTTCTGTTCCCTTTAGAACCACCGTCTTGAAAAGTAACATGAGATACTCCAGTTTTTAGGAACATTCCCAGACCTTCAGTAAACATAAATGTTGGTTCAATGTATAGAGATTTAGGATTTTTAATTGAAGCCTCTCCTCTATATACACCCGCATCATCATCATCGTCACTCGCAGCGTTTACATCTGTTCTAGACTCAGATGCAAAAGTTGTAGTTCCAGGTACTAGTTCGAAACCATAAGACATACCAAATCCACTTTCACCAACAACATTGTATTCCAAAAATATTGATGGATAATTTTCATCGTTGCTTACAGATTTATTAATAACTTGAGTACCATGTTGAAGGAGGTCCGTCTGATTACCAGTCGCTTCAAATGAAGTTGAGTTATAAATAACACCCGCACTCATTGATTTTTCAGCAGCAATAAGGGCAGTATTCAAGTTTATAATTAAAGCAAATGCACTTGCTGTAATTAAAGTAAATATTTTTTTCACAAAATCTCCCATATTTATAAACGTTAATTAAAATTAATTTTTATCAATATGCGAGATTTAACATAATATCACGATAATAGAGAGTCATTTTTCCCCCTTTTTTATTTAAATTACTATTTTTTTTTTACTGTGGTATAAATATCACTTAATTTCTGTTGATTTATAAGGGTTTTTTAATGTATTGCGATATAAGAAATTAATAGGAAAAAAATCTTATTTTGCAACCTTAAGTATATTTTTTACTTAAAATATATAATTTTAACTTGTTTTAAAAGAATCGCTTTAAAGAAAAAAAAGATAAAAAAATCTTAAATTATACTGTGTTTACTACAACTTTTTTTATTAAAAAGTTACTAATTTGATTGGCGATCATTTCAGCTACCACTATTGAAGCTTCACTAGTTGATGCAGCTATATGAGGAGTTAATACAACTTTGTTATTACCAAACAAAATATTTTCTTTAGCAGGTTCCTTTGAATACACGTCTAATGCTGCTCCAGAAATGAGGTTGTTATTAAGAGCTTCACTTAGGTCTTTTTCATCCACTATGTTACCGCGTGCAGTATTTATTATAAAGGCGGTAGGTTTCATTTTTTTATAATGTTCTTTACTGATTAAGGGTTTACCGTGAGATGGAGCCTTACAGTGAAAACTAATAATATCTGAATGACTAATCAATTCATCTAAACTGACATTTTTGACATTAGGAAAGTCGTTTTGTCTTGATTTAAGAGATTCAGAACAAACTAAAATTTTAACATCAAATCCTTTTACTAGATAACTTAACCTGACACCAACATTGCCAAAACCGACTATGCCAATAGTTTTTTTTGAAAGTTCAGCTCCCTTAATATTTTTTTTCTCCCATTGACCTTTATGAGTAGTTTCATTAGCGAAGGGAATTTTTCTTAAAGAAGACATTATTAAAGCAAAAGCATGTTCGGCGGTAGCATTTGCATTTCCACCCGGTGTGTTCATAACAATTATTTTATTTTCTTTTGCTGTAGCTACATCTATATTATCTACACCAGCTCCAGCTCTACCTATAACTTTAAGTTTTTTGCCTTTTAAAATAATACTTTTTGTTACTTTAGTTGCAGATCTTACAACTAAAGCATCATAATCAGGAATTACTTTAATTAGTTCTTCTTCTGGTAAACCTATTTTTAAATCAACTTGAATTTTTTGATCCTCAAATATTTTCTGAGCAACTTTGCTCATCATATCTGATATTAAAACTTTAAACATTGTTTTTCATATTTTCATATGCCCAGTCAATCCAAGGCAATAACATTTCCATATCATTATTTTGTACAGTGCCACCTCCCCACAATCTAAGACTTGGTGGTGCTTTTGGGTATCCATTAATATCATTAGCTACACCTTCTTTGTTAAGATTTGAAACCATTTTTTTAATTAAACTTTTTTGTTCTTCTTCAGAAAATTTATTAAACCACACATCTTTTATTTTAAGAGTAATGCTTGTAGAAGATCTTTCTGAGGTTTCATTACACATAAATTCAGCCCAATTACTTTTTTTTACCCATTCAGTAACAATTTGCAGATTTTTATTTGATTTTTTAATTATCTCCTTAGTTCCTCCTACAGACTCGACCCATTTTAATGAATCTAGAGCATCTTCTACACAAATCATTGAAGGGGTATTAATTGTACTTCCTTCAAATACTCCTTTAATTAATTTATTTTTATTAGATAAACGAAATAGCTTAGGTATCGGCCATTCTGGCGTATAAGTTTCCAGTCTTTTAATAGCCTTAGGAGATAATGCAAGCATACCATGTGCTGCTTCACCACCTAATACTTTTTGCCAAGACCAAGTAATAACATCGAGTTTTTCAAAATCAATATCCATAGCAAATATAGCTGAAGTAGCATCACATATGGTAAGACCTTCTCTGTCGTTTGGTATCCAGTCAGCGTCAGGGACGCGAACACCAGAAGTTGTTCCATTCCATGTAAAAATCACATCATTTTTGAAATTTATTTTTTTTAAATCTGGGAGTTTTCCATACTCAGCAACATAACTATTAACATCTTTAATTTTTAATTGATCCAAAACATCTATAACCCAATCTTTTCCAAAATTTTCCCATGCTAATATATCTACTCCTTTATATCCTAATAGTGACCACAAAGCAGATTCTAAAGCTCCTGTGTTAGATCCTGGCATTATGGCTAAAACATATGAGTTAGGTAAATTAAGAATTTTTTTTGACTTAACAATTACTTCATTAAGTTTTTCTTTACATTCTTTAGATCTGTGAGATCTTCCAATTGGAGCCCCTTTTAAAACTGAAATATCCCATCCAGGTCTTTTGGCACAAGGACCGCTAGAAAAGTTTGGGTTTGACGGTTTTTTTGATGGTTTGTAATTAGTCATAATTATTATTATTCAAAATCATATGCAACCAAACCGTCTAAAGGTTTTGGGTCAAAAAAAGTTGATTTAGGTGGCATATTTAATTTTTTATCGGCAAAATTTATAACATCTTCCATTTGAGTTGCAAATAAAGAAAATCCTACGCTAGATTTACCTTCATCTACACTTTGTTTTATCGCTTCTAACCCATGAAATCCCGCGATAAAATCAATTCTATTATCGTATCTTGGGTCACCTATTCCCATAATTGGTTCAAGAATGTGGTAGTGCAGCAAATTTATGTCTAAATTTATAATATGAAATAGATTTTGTTCAGGTTCTTTTTTAAGCTTAAGAGAATACCACTTTTTATCTAAATACATCCCGAAAGATTTAGATTTTTTTGGTTTATATGGTTCTTTTTCCTTTTCTACAAAAAATTTTTTTTTAATTTCTTTAATAAAATCTTTTGGGGAGTATCCGTATAAATCTTTTATTAATCTATTGTAATCTAGTATACGTGCTTGACTTGTAGGGAATATGGCAACCATGAAGTAATTATAAGGTTCTTTTCCTGTGTGATTTGGATTTTGATGTTTTTTAAACTCGGATAGTTTAGAAAGCGCTTCAATTCTGTGATGACCATCAGCTATGTAAATTCTATTAATCGTATTAAAAATTTCACTTATCTCAAGGACAGAATTTTTTTCGTTTACAATCCAAAGCTCATGTTTACATCTATCTAATGCATCAAATGAATATACTGGTTTCACTTTTATATGTTCTTTAATTAATTTAGCTAGCTTCTCATTATCAGGATAAATTACGTAGATAGGACCAATTTGAGCATTTAAATTATTAATTTGGTTAAATCTATTTTGCGATCTCTCCAAATAGATTTCTTCGTGTCCACGAATATGCAAATTGTCATAAGCCGATAGTTTTGCTGTACCGATAATTCCAACTTGAGCATGCCCCTGTGTTGTTATTTTGTAAATATAAAAGGAGTTAGTATCATCTTTTTTCAAAACAGAATTTTCTTTCATTAAGTTAAATTGTTTTTTAGCTTCTAAGAAAATATCTTTTTTAGACTTCGATTTTTGATTTTCAGGATTAAAAATATTTAAATAACTCCATGGATTATTCTTTTTATGTTCAGAAATCATTTTTTCAGATAAATGATCTGTGCTTGGAATAGATACAGAAAAAGCTTTATCTTCTGTTGGCCTCAAACCCTTAAATGGATTTATAAAGTACATAAAAATATTTTACTTTTTTATATAATGATGGAGGTAATTAAAAGAAGAAATTTACCTTAAATAAAGGACTTATTATTATCAAATTACTTATTATTTCGTATTTATTACAACCTAGTACATATATAATTTAAAATAAAAATTTATCTAAGCCCTTAGAGAGATTATATTTGGGTTTATACTTTATAGTTTTAATTAAACTTGCATTATTTGAATAAATTCCAAATTGATCATATGGAGTGTTTAATTTTATCTTTATCTTAAAATTTTTCTTAGTTTTTTTCTTAATTAAATTTATTACTTGTTTAACTGTATACTTTTTTCCAAAGCCAACATTAAAGATTTTATTAAAACATTTTTCATTAATTATTGTTTTTTTTTAATTCTTTGGAGACTATAGATCTGAACAACTTGTTATCATAATCAAATTTTAACAGCTTGTTTGCGGTTGGTTTTGATTTGATTTTCCAAATATTTTCTTTAGTCTTAATTACAAAATTGAATACTCTTTTTAACTCATTAAGATTAAATTTAACGTCTGTTGCCCAAAAATATCCTTTTTTTGGCAACTTTACTAAGCTTCCTAGTCTAAAATGAATAGTAGGATTATTTTTAGATTTAAAAAATAAAAATCCAACACGCCCACCTTTTGAGAGGAACTCTTGGCCAAGAGTTGAATATGTGCAAAAAACATATTTATAATTACTAATAATTTTATATGAATTTGAATTTTCTTTTTTTTCTATAAAAGAAAAATTTTTTTTTAATAAATTTTTAAAAAAAATATATTCATCTAAACTTTCTTTCTTTCCTTTTTGCCTTGGGAGTACATTAAATTTAATCTTTTGGGATACTGCAAGTTTATGTAAATTGTATATAAGTTTTTCATCGTTCTCACAGTTTGAAAGAAGTTTTTTATTTTTATCTATTTTAAAATTTGAAATAAATAAGATTTCTTTTTTCTGCTTTGATGATTTAATCTTTTCAAAGTTGTTTTCAAAAGATCCTATATTTAAATATTCACCTTTAATGTATTTTCTATAAAAATCGCTTGTAAATTTATTATACAAAAAAATATAATCTACAAAAAAATCTTTCTTGTTGGTTTTGTTAATCAATTTTTTATCATTTAATATACCGTCAGACTTTGATCTTTGTCCTTTTTGTAACATAAAAGTTTTTGCGCTTGATAATTTGCTTAAACGATAGAAAATTGGATGATAATCGAACGCAGTAAATATTATTTTTGGTGAAGCAAGTTTTATATATTGTTTATAGTAATTTAAAGAAGAAAGATTAAAATTTAAAATACATTTTAATATTACTCGTATATTTATAGATTCTCCTCTCCGATAAATAATATTAAAATTACTTTCATCAAAATATTTTAAAAAAGGATTGTATAAACCGTCCACTAATAAAAAGGTCTTTTTTTGTGGTAATGAAAAAACCCATTTAGAAAAAAATAAAAATTTTAATAGTTTTTTTATCTTACTAATATAATTTATCACTTATGCCTTTTTATTTTTTTTAAAACTTCTTTTATATCTGCTTTTACGTCAATTGGTTTTGAGAAATCTGACATTTTTATTAATTTGACTTTAAATCCTAATTCTATAAATCTTAAAATCTCTATGTCTTCAGATTTTTCCAGAGGGGTTTTTCTCTTTTCTTTTCTAAATCTCAATAATTTTGCTCTTGGATATAAATATCCCCAAATACCCTTAAAATAGTTTGATTTTTTTATTTTATTTATATTAGGAATTGTTGATCTGGAAGCGTAAATTAAATATTCGTTTTTGTCGAATACCATAGTGGGAATGTTTTTATTTAGAAGATCCTTTTTATTTTTTACATGGCAATATCCTAATAAAATGTCTTGGGTATCTTTTCTAGCATATTTGATTAATTTTTTAATATCATTTGGAACAAATAAAGGTTCATCACCTTGAATATTTATATAATATTTGGCTTTTATTTTTTTAGCCACTTCAGCAACGCGATCAGTTCCTGTTAAACAATTAGGTGACGTCATTACTACTTGGATTTTTTCTTTTAAACAAATTTTTCTTATTCTTTGATCGTCAGTTGCTACATAGATCGAGTTTGCAGGAGTGGCTTTCAAACACTGTCTATAAGTTCTTATTATCATAGGTATTCCATCTAAGTTTATTAATGGTTTTCCATGAAATCTTGAAGATTTATATCTTGCAGGTATAACAACTATATATTTCATTTATTTTTATTAATTATGCAAGTGTGTAAATGGAATTAGAAAATATACTATAAGATGTAGGAGTGATTGCAGTAATTGATTTTGTTCCTTTAAAAGATGAATATAAATAAAAAAGTTCATCTAATTTTTTAGTACGTTTATGATTTGAACCATACCCATCAAATCCTGCCAATAGAATTCTAGAAGCATTTCCGCTAGTAGCGATTGCTAAAGCATAAGATAAATTATAAAGTATGGGCATAACAGCACCTGTTTTATGAAATTCAAAACAATTTTCTTTTACACCAACACCAAAATCGAGAAGTTTTGTTTTTCTAAACTTAGTTTTTATATCATTTGATAGTAAAGATTTTGGGACAACCAGTGGAGCGGTTAATGATTTGTATGAATTAGAATCAGCTATTAGCTTTAGTGGATTTGATGCAACAAATATATTTACAAGTTTTTTATTTATACAAATGTTTGTATTTGTAGCAATAACAAATGGTTTTTTCTTTTTAATAAATTTTTCTATTTCCTGTCTATAATCAATAGCCTTTGGTCCTGAAGCAATCAATAAAACATCTCTATTTTTTATTTGTTTTATTGGTGCCCATGTACCTTTTATTAGTTTAGT
>Ga0114997_10000270_pt1 | contig 41487 bp, 28 predicted proteins | sample ArcticOcean_MG_C_2_FD_87045 | JGI IMG/M metagenome (GOLD analysis project Ga0114997, IMG submission 87045) | Marine microbial communities from western Arctic Ocean - ArcticOcean_MG_CB4_136 | ecosystem: Environmental > Aquatic > Marine > Oceanic | place: Arctic Ocean: Canada Basin | collected... | reverse complement strand
TCCTCGTCCTCTCAGTCGGAAAAGAAGACAAAGACGAGTAAAAGCAGCAGCGATACCATCACCAATAATAATACCACCACCACTAAGAAAAAGAAAGGAGAGAAAGAGCGTCAGCAGAAGATAAAGGAGTACTGGAAAGACCGACGGAAAGTGGCGTGCCAAGAGAACGATCCGATGTGTTTAGATATCATGAGAACACCGATGAAGTCGTTCGACGAGATGGAGGAAGAAGAGCAAGAGTTAAACGCACTCGCGCCGGAGTTTATGGACGGGGACGTCGATTTTGGGAAAGTGAACGACGTGCCTTCGTTTCCAGTGTTTAAAGGGGAGATATTGAACGCACCGGAAGAGACGTTGAATGTGGTGGAGTTTACGTTTTCGTGGTGTCGACCGTGTAAGAAGTTCGCGGCGAAATACGACATGTTCGCGGAATATTACGACAAGGTGAGATTTTTCAAAGTCGTCGGCGATAGCGATCCGGTGTTGGCGACGACGGCGAAGAGCATGAACGTGACGTCTACGCCGCACTTTTTCTTATTCCGAGGCGGGAAGATGGTTGGGTCGTTCACCGGGACGAACGAGGATAATTTTCGCAAGGAGCTCGGGTTCGCCATGAAAGACGAAGAGAAACCTTGACTCAATCGCCGCGCATAATAATTTCATCATCGCGTATATAAAAGAAAAGCGAGAAAGAAAGAAAAGGAGGTACTACAATAATAATACTAAGTAGTAACACGTCTTCACACACTTTATATACTATTAATATCAACGCAAAGCAAAGTACAAAAATAAATAACAAAATCTCCAACTACTGGTACACTACCGTTCTTCACATAACTAATCATCTCCTTTATCATCGAAACCGAGACGGCGCGAGCGTGCATTTCGGACTCGATCGAACTCGTCGCGCGCCTGTCGCAAACTCTTATCGACGCTCTTAATCGCCGAGAGCGTTTGCTCGCGATCCGCTTTCGAGGAGGTTCGAATGTAAAACGAGTTTTCGGACGCGTCGTCGTCGACTTCGTCGTCTTGATCTCCTATCTTACCAAACTGTTTGCGCGGCGACGGTTTGGGACTATGCGGCGGCGTCACGCCAACTTTCCTACCTCTCCCCAATCGTACGGCTTCGATGATGTTTTCCAGCTCGGCAATTCGGCCTCTCAATTCTATCTCGCGTCTGCTAAAATGTTCCTTCATGCTCGACATTTCCTCTCGAGTAGAGATTAATTCGTCCTCCATGCCTTCCGTGGCTTCTATAAACGCTTCTGCTTCTGCCAACTTTGATTTGAGCGAAGAGATTTCGCGCGACGACGCGTTCTTAATCGCCTGCATTGCTTGCGAAACGTGTTCGGAAGCCTCTGCCGAGGCCGAATCCATCGCCTCGATTTCTTGCAAAAGCTGATGCACGCGAACGTTTGCATCCTCGACCTTCTCGAGTAACTCCTCGTTTTCTATTCGCAAAGCATCGAGCTTTGCTTTGCTTTCTTTTTGTAATCTTTCAATTTCCGCTCGAGCTTGTTGCGATATTTCCTCCGAAGTTCCGCTTTCTCTCTTCGCCGCTTCGTACTTTGCCGCGACAGATTTCAATCTCCCATCGAGTTCGGCGACTCGGTCCATTTTCGACGCGAGATCTCTTTTCAACGTTTCAATCTCGAACGTCATTTCCATCTCTTGATCTGCGCGTCGTTCGATTTCTTTTTGGATTTGACGTTTCCCTTCGTTTTGGGCATTTTTCAAAGCGCTCTCGAGCGATTGCACTTTTTCGCGTTCGCTGTTCAAGCGCGACTTTGCGTCCTCGAGCGCTCGACTCATGGATTCGCGCTCGTTGCTCGCATTCGCGTGCGAAAGAGTCATACTCTTCAATTGAATGGTGAGCTCTTCGCATTTTACGTTACTCTCCGTGAGTTGCTCGTTGAGTTCGTGCTCCAAAAGCTCGCTCGTCTCGGTGAGTTCTTGGATTTCGCTTCGCAACGCCTCGATTTCATAGCTGTTTCTTCTGTTCTCGTCGTCGTCGTCGTCGTCGTCATCGCCGTCGTCATCGGCGCCATTAGCTTTACTCCCTCCAGCGTTCTTATTCTTTCCTTCACTAGTTGTCGATGTGGTATTATTACTACCTCTTCCACCACCACCCTTTGAACGTTCTTCGGCAACTCTGGCCGAGATGAACGCCAACTTTACTTCGTCCCGCATGGCATCCGCGAGCGACTTTGGTTCCTTATCGTCCATCATTTCCTGGAACGCCCGCTCGAGCGCTTCGAATCGTTCCTCCACGGTTTGAATAACTGTTCTAAACAGCGCGTTCGCTTTGTTCTCACCTTGTGTCTGCACTAATTCGTTTTGTCTTCCACGTTGTCGTTGTTGTTGTTGTTGTTCTCCTCCTTCCTCTTCTTCTTCGTCCACGGGCGAAGCGGCCGCGACGTCGTAAAACTCCGGATGCCACGTCCAACTCGGCGACTTTGATGCGGTCGCCACGCGCGAATCTAAAACGCCAATCTCGGCGCACGCTTCCGCAAAACCCGTAACTTCCATCTCTAACGAATCCAAGCACGTTAAAACTCTCGACTCTCTCGCCAACGCCTTCTCTAATTCTATTTGTAAATTTTTCTTGCTCTTATTCGCCGCGTCGCGTTCAACTTCGACGACGCCCAGCTTCAATTCAATCGTTTCCAACTCTCGTTTGGATTTTAAAACTTGCGCCGAGGCTGCTTCCAATTCTCTTTTAATCTTCACTTCGCACGCTTTGTTGACATCCTCCATGGAGGTTTGCAAATTCGTCGCGTTTGCCAGCGTTGCGACTTTTTTCCCCGCCCACTTTTTCGTCTTGACTCTTTTCCCGCTCGTTGTCTTCTCCTTCCCATCTCGCTCGTCCTCTTTTCCTTCTTCTTCTTCTTCTTCTTCCTCGCTCCCGCTCTCGTCTTCTTCCGTATCGATATCTTTTTGTTCGTTCGCTATGTTTCTCTGTTCTAATAAAAGCGCCGCTTTCTTCTCGGCGAGCAAACACCTCGTCTCCCACGCGCTCACGTCCATCCTCCATCTCGATGCGTTCGCGTTCAACTCCGTTTTCATCGCCGACATTTCTCGTCTCGCTTCGTCCCTGTCCATCTCCAACGCCTCCCTCGCGCTCTCAATCGCGTTACATTTCTTCTCTTTCATTTCCAAAGCGTACGTCGCCTCTCTCTTTTCTCGTTTCGATACTTCCCATCGCGCCTTGACGACTCTCAACTCGTCTTCGTACGCATCGCGAACGTTCCTGGCTTCCGCACACATCTTTTGCAACTCTTTCGTCTTTTCAAACGATAACAATTTCGACGCGTCGATGCCCATCGATATCGCTTCTTCCTTTGAAGTCGATACGCTCTGATAAAAGCTCAAAAGTTTCTCTTTTTCTTCGTTTTGTTGTTTCAGTTTCAAAATTTCCGCATCTTTCTCCATCATCTTCCTCGCGCGTTCTACGTGTGTTTCCTTCCCTTTTTCATCATTATTCGGGATGGATGCGAGTTCTTCCTCTAACGCGTTCACTTTTATTTTCAGTTCGATGCATTCTCTTTTTAAGTACACCGTTTTGTTGGACGGAGAATAATAAGAATTTTGAGTGGGAGTATTCGTTGTTGTTTCGTGACGATTTTCTGAATCCGAATCCGAATCGTCATCAAACAACAAATCATCCAAATTATTCGCGTCTGTTTCCTTATTTTTCTTCTTCTTCTTTCCCTTCTTAAACAACGGGGAAGAGGTTATGTACGCCAGCATTATTATTATTTACTCTTAAAGCATGCGTGTGTGTGTTTGAAAGCGCAAATGTGCGTCGTCCGGTCGTCTCTCGCGTTGTGTGTGAGTGAACAAAAAAAAGAATGAAAAATTCTTGACTTTTTTCTTAAGAATTCTGATGACTTTCTGCACTTTTTTGTTGTTTGTTTGTGGGGAGAGCATTCGTCGAGCTTTTTTACTCTGCTTTTTCTCCTTCCCGGAAGTTCCCCCCTTGCTTCCCCTCTTTTTTAAAAATAAAAAGAATTCAGAATCCACACAATTAGTACCACTCGCTCTTTTTGCAGACTCCATCAAAAGCTCTCAAAAACAGCGATACTAATAATAAATAATAATAATGAGAGAAGTTATTTCGTTACACATCGGCCAAGCCGGGATCCAAACCGGGAACTCGTGCTGGGAATTGTTCTGTTTAGGTGCGTTGGACTTCTTTTTTTTTTGAAAATTTTGTCTCTCTCTTCTTCCAATTTAAGGGGAATTTGTGACCGTTTGTTTTGAATGTTGAATTTTGAATATCTCTCTCCTTCCTTCGCGTGATGATGCAAACAAACAGAACACGGCATAGGTCCAGATGGGCAAATGTCGGAAGACCAGCACGGTCAGCATCAAAACGACGACGCGTTTTCGACGTTTTTCTCCGAAACTGGAGCCGGGAAGCACGTTCCGAGAGCGGTCTTTTTGGATCTCGAACCGACCGTCATCGACGAGGTGAGAACGGGTACGTACAGACAATTGTTCCACCCGGAACAGTTGATTTCCGGCAAGGAAGATGCCGCGAATAACTTTGCCAGAGGACATTACACCATTGGTAAGGAAATGGTGGACGTGGTGTTGGACAGAATTCGAAAGTTGGCGGATAATTGCACGGGATTGCAAGGCTTTTTGGTCTTCAACGCCGTCGGTGGCGGGACCGGTTCCGGTTTGGGATCTTTGCTTTTAGAACGATTGTCGGTGGATTACGGGAAGAAATCAAAGTTGGGTTTCACGATTTATCCGTCGCCGCAAGTCTCTACCGCGGTGGTTGAACCGTATAACTCGGTTTTGAGCACGCACGCGTTGTTGGAACACACCGACGTGACGGTGATGTTGGACAACGAAGCCGTGTATGATATTTGCAGGAGATCTTTGGACATTGAAAGACCGACGTATACGAACTTGAACAGATTGTTAGCGCAAGTGATTTCGTCGTTGACGGCGAGTTTACGATTTGATGGCGCGTTGAACGTGGACGTGACGGAGTTTCAAACCAACTTGGTGCCGTACCCGAGAATTCACTTCATGTTGTCCTCTTACGCGCCGGTTATTTCCGCGGAAAAAGCCTACCACGAACAGTTGTCGGTGGCGGAAATCACAAACTCCGCGTTTGAACCGCAAGCGATGATGGCCAAGTGCGACCCGAGACACGGCAAATACATGGCGTGCTGTTTGATGTACAGAGGCGACGTCGTCCCGAAGGATGTCAACGCCGCCGTCGCTTCCATTAAGACCAAACGAACCATTCAGTTCGTCGATTGGTGCCCAACTGGTTTCAAGTGCGGCATCAACTACCAACCGCCATCGGTCGTCCCGGGTGGTGATTTGGCGAAAGTCCAAAGAGCCGTCTGCATGATTTCCAACTCTACGGCCATTGCCGAAGTCTTCTCCAGACTCGACCACAAGTTTGACTTGATGTATAGCAAGAGAGCGTTTGTCCACTGGTACGTCGGAGAAGGCATGGAAGAAGGCGAGTTTTCCGAAGCGAGAGAAGACTTGGCAGCTTTGGAAAAAGATTACGCGGAAGTCGGCGCGGAGTCTGCGGATGGCGAAGAGGACGAAGAGGAGTACTAAAAGAAAAGAGAGAGAGAGAGAGAACAACTGGAAGAGAAGAGAAAGCGCAAAAACGCCGGAGCTTATTGTGAGACGTTGCCGGTCGGAAGGCCAAAGAATATATACACACACACACTATATCAAACTAACTTTACTTACTCACATATATAATTACATCAAAATACGACGAACAACAGTATAATAATAATAACATACATCGCGCGTGTACTCGGTTGGTACTTATTATTAGGTGAAATGCAGAAATTGAATTTTTGGCATTTTGGCGGATGCTTCACCACTTCACAAAAACAATGGAGGAACTCCAACACCTCCTCTCGTCTCTTCAACCTCCCTCGGATGAAATCGTGCACGAGTGCACTCTGATATCTGAATATAAAGATTTAGATTCGTTGGGGAGGGAAAGAGGAGAGATTTTTGTCGCAGAAAAGGAAGGAGAACAAGAAGAACAAGAAGAAGAAGAAAGAAGGATTGGTTTGTCGACACCATCATCATCATCGTCGGAGCGAGAAAATTTGCGTGCGTTTCGCGCTGATTTTCTCTCGAGTTTAAGAAAAGTGCGAGAGAGTATTGGATCGAATTTGATCGAGAGAAAAGAGCTTGGAGTGGTGCATTTTGAGGATGAAGAAGAAGCAGAGGTCGTCACGACTCGTGTAAAAAGTAAAGTATTGATTGAAGTGATAGGGGATGATGATGAAGATGAAGAAAAATCCCCTAACAAGAAGAGCCAAATGTGGAATGATTTTGCGCTGTTATTGTGCGGGATGATGGAAACATCGGATGGAATTCCTTCGTGGTCGAGTAAGCAATGTTCTGATATAGCGAAAGAGATGCTAGAGGAGTGCTACATGGACGGTAGTAATAGAGGTAGTAATAGTAGTAGTGACGATGACAACGGGAAACGACGTGCCCCTCTCGCCTCGGACGCGCTCGACGGCGAGCGGATGTGGAGAGATTTGAAATCGCACAAAAGTGCGCCGGAAAAGGAGTCTTGGAATACAAAGTTGGCAGATAGGAGAGATGCGAGAGCATTTTATGCGAGCGTGCAAGCGTTGAGTGTGTTGGAGCACGTTCCTTTTGGGGAGCATACGTTTGAGCGGTTTACCTCGATCGCGTTAAGAGCGTTGGAGTTTGAAACGCTAGCGACGAAACGTGTTGGGGCACGCATTACGGAGAGGCTTTTGAGCAAGTGTTTGGAAGTTAATGTTAACGGAAGAATTGTTCGCGATACTCGAGGAATTTCGAAAGCCATGTTTGAGCAGCTGAAGAGAAATATGGTTGGCGCAACATCCGCGCTTTTTGCGCCAACATTGCGAGCGTTCGTGGCGTGCGCAAAAGTTCGTAAACACGAATCGCAATCATCGTCGTCCTCAGAAGAGGGTGCGGAATGGCGATATCACGATGCAGTGCTATCGCAAAGCTTAGATTCAGTCTCCTTGCACGTGGACGATTTTAACTTTGTCGCTCCGCTCTTGCGAACAATTCCTGAACTTTGCTCGGAGATGAAAGTACGCATCGTTGGTCGATACAAATCATTAATTCCTTCTGTGTTAGCGTGGTCGAAAGCCCCGTCGAACGAAATTGCTCTGTTAGCGCTGGAAGCGTTACACGATATCCTCCAATGGACGTGGCCGCGAGCGTACTCGAGGTGCGAAGAGATTTGGGAGAGCATGAAAATAGCTTACGAGGAAGGTCCGAGAATTATCGAAGAAGAGGAAGTTGAGAAAAGAAGACGCGCGGTGGAAAATGTTTTGACTGTACTAAACGCGGCGTGTGGACCTATATTCACTCATATCGCGGTGGAAGAAAAGAAAACCGATGATGTGAAACTTCGCGCTTTTGTCGAGAGGCTGAAAAAATACGAGGGTGATGGACACGGGAACCCTTACATTGGTTTCAAAGAACTTAGCATTAAACCAAAATAGATCTCTAATAGATGCAGGTAGTAATATACTAGATAAATTAGATACGTGACTAACTTTGAACGAGACGGAGACGTAAGTGCGCGCTATTTTTTGCCAATTTTTTATGCTTCTCGAAAAGAGTTCGAACTTGTTCGTAATATTGCTCGTGAATGGCCTCTATCGTTTGAGACGTATTGGGTTCTATGGAAACTCCTTTTCCGATTGCATAATACAGCGATTGTCGAGTTGGAAAAGGCGTGAAATATATTCCAACTGGTATAAATGGGAACGGAAACCCAAAATATCGATACGACTTTTTCGATATGAATCGTTTGAATATATTTCTTACTCCGAAAGCCTCTCCAAAGGCGACTATGGGTATAATTCGAATTTTCTCCTGATAATCGCTCGCTACATTCATCGCAATCCGAATGAACCCTTTGTGTCTCATGCAGATGACAACTTCGTCTTCATCTACTTTTTGAGCGTGCTCGCACAACTCGCTTTGGCCTCCGGGAACAAACATAACTGATTTTCCCTCGCCCAAACACTTGGAGAACGATTTTCTAGAGACGTTTCGAGCGCCGGTGAAACTAAATATCTCGCGAACTATAGGTATTCTAAAAATTATCGACGCCGCGAGTGTGCACACTTGCCTGTTTGGAAACAAACGTTCGAAGGCCGGGTGCAGATGTAACCACGCGGCAGAATGTGGGATGAATGCGTGAGGGCTGTACCCAAAAATTAACCGACCATCGCCTTCCTCGTCGTCCTCCTCTTCGTCCTCCTCCTTCCCTACATCTCTCACGATAGAAATCTCTCCGTGCCATTCTTCCAAGCCAACCATTGAAATATCTCTCGCAAATTTTCGCACTATTTCTATCGTGTTATCTGCATCGCTTGGAACGAGTCTGCGCGTTAAAACGGCATACGCCCCTAATAGCGCGACCAGAACCGTAGGCCTCGCGAAAAACGCCAAAGCGAGAAGCATAGAAAAGACAATCAACGGGAGTCCGTGTAAAACAGTCATACTCATCGAAGTTATGAACACCCTCGCAATATCTCTCGCGTTTTCTCCTTTTTCCCAATGATGAAAAGATAACGCCACGCAAAAATGCGACACGAAGGACGTCGCTATGATGAGCGCGAAAAGCTCTTCCACCAAGAAGAAATGATTCAGCAAAACAGACGCCACGGAAAGCACGAACGCTATCCAAGCGACCGCTTGTAACGTCACGAAAATGTAATTCCCCACGAAGGGCATGTAGAGCTGATAGCCTCTCTTCCTCCACACCCCCCACGCGTGCGTCAAAGGCGCTAGGAATATCACCGGATAATACACGTAACGCTCGTTGAAGAAAGAAGAAAAAAAAGACACCCGAGAAACGAAAAGAAAAAGAAGAAGAAAGCACGTCGTCCACCCAGCCGCCGTTGCGAGCGTAAAAAAACCTTTCTTTGTCATCTCCGTTCTTACTCGTCGTGCCCTCTTTTCGCGATGATGATGATTGCGCCGGCGCGTCTTTTGTGCGGGAGACCGGACCCCCAAGGGAAAGGATTTTTGTATCTTTTTTTAGTAGTGCTTTCGCGTATTTTTTGTCTCGATTTTTTTTAAGTAGATTTTGATCAAAATTTGCGCTTGGTAGATTTAAACACAACACACTCTTGTTTCGCGAGATTTGAGTCACACATACACACACGCATACTAAAAACACGAGGCGCTTTTGAGAAAAAGAGAGAGAGAGAGAGTAATGTTGTTTTTCTTGTTTGAATAATCGCGAAAATAAGAAGAGGAAAGAGAGACATCATCATCCATTTCTCTTCGTTCTTCTGCTTCTGGTGTTGTTGCTGAGAGAAAAATCATGTCGTCCTCGGACGTGGAGATGGAGGAGAACAGAGGAGGAGAAGAAGAAGACAACGAAGAAAACAGACGCGAGGGGCGAGAGGAAAGCAATAGAAGAGAAAGAAGGACGACGACTCGAGTCGACGACGACGTGGAAATGACGACGGTGGAAACCATCGAGACGGCGAAGACGACGGCGAGGGAAGATTTCAAAGCGTTCAAAAAGTCGAACAAGAGCATTCTTGAAGAGTTCCAATCGAAACAGAAAGAAAGAGAGAGATACGAAGAAACGGCGGCGCACTATAAGAAATACTTGTATCGTTTACGTTTATTAAAAACAGAAACGATATCGAAGATACCTAAGTCGGTACCTAAGACGGATTATTTAGTGAGGGTGGTGGACTTTCTGCACAAAGCGATACCGCTGCTCGAGCGCGCAGAAAAAGAGGAAGGCGCTGCGAGGAAAGCGGAGAGGAGAGAGCGCGAGAATGGTGGAAAAGCGAGGGCTTCGGGAGAGGAGTTTTTTGGTATTATGAATGTTTCGGACGACGACGAGGAAGTGCAGAAGAAGAAAGGAGAAGAAGCGTGGAATAAAGTTGGACGGTTAGCGAACGGAGAGCTCGACGAGAAAGTTTATACAGACAAGCCGCGTGAGAAAAGGTCGCCGAAAAAAGCTAACGCTGAGAACACCGATCACCACGGACACGCTGAAAGAGTAGAGAAAGCTCACGAGAAGGATAACAACGACGGATGGAATCGAGGAAATGGCGGCGTTTCTCGTACCAAAACTTATAGTAGGAAAAAAAATCCAACCAACATTGGACCGGTGAATGGACGCGGCGCATCGATGGTTGAAGCTGCGCGTCTTGGCTTTTCGTCGAACAAGCGGGCAACATCGACACCACGAAGTGCTCCGCGAGCTGTTTCTCCACGGCACGAAATTGAACATTTTTGTCCAGAACAATTCATTCCTGGCGCAGAGAAACGTCCAAAAACGAGAAATGATGTGGGCGGTAGCGGACACAAAGTCAAGGAAAGGATGTTCGGAGTCCGCATTGATGACTTAGAAGAAGACGATCCAATCGAGGACGTCCAACGAATCGGCGATAATAGCAGAGGTAATCGCCCTCGAGGACGCGGACGAGAAACGAGAGAGAAGAAAGAACCGATCGTAGTTGATCTTGTAGATTCTGAAGACGATACAAGTAACAAACCGATTGAAATCGATAGCCCGATACAACAGAGGCGACGGACGACGCGACAAAATGCAGGATTTGTAGGGTCCAGCGTCGCGAGATTTGGCAAATTTACCGCAACGTACCCTAATGATGGATCCAAAGGAGCCGCTTTAATCAACACTAACGATTTGGATTGCTTAGAACCTGGTGAAATGTTAAACGACCAAACGATTGATTTTTACATGAAAAAGATTGCGGTGGAAGATTCTCCCTCGCTTGAAGATAAGGGAAGATGTTTAGTCATGAGTACGTACTTCTATCAGAAGTTGACGCAGAAATCACGTGGAGCCTCGAACATAGCGGAGCGAAAAGATCAGGCGTACGAGAGGGTGAAGAATTGGACGAAATCTATCAATATTTTTGAAAAGGATTTCATTCTTATTCCAATTCACGCTCAATTACATTGGAGTTTGGCTATTATATCGTATCCTGGATTAGCCGCCAATTCTGCGGAGCGCGTAGAAATGGGAAACATTCCGTGCATTATTCATCTAGACTCGATGGGGAACAATAGCTCGCACGCATTCGAGAGTATACGAAAAAATTTGACGCAGTGGCTGCAACGCGAATATAACCGCGTTGAATCTGAACGCACGGGAGGTCTAGTCGAAGACGGAGCAACTCGTATAAACAACGAGACGATGCGTAATTTGAATCCAATCGTTCCATTACAAACGAATGGTTGCGATTGTGGTGTTTTCACGTTACTTTACGCACAAAACTTTATCCAGAACCTTCCGAAAGAGTTCACTTTGGCGGACTTCGATTCGATTTTGTATGGTAAAATGAATTCAAGGATCACAGGTTCCAAAAAATATACACTTCACGAACCACACTGGCTGCTAACGCCTAGAATGCTTGACATGGATAAATTCATCGAACAGAGTTGGAAAGAAGAAATTCGCAAACGCTACGGGTCATCTGAGAAAGAAGAAGTGAAAGAAGAAGAGAACAACATATCATTACATATAGTCGGAGAAGAAGAAGAGGAAGAAGAAGAAGTCAACGATTTGAGAGATGAAGAAGACGAAGACGTGAAACATTTTAAATCAAAAATGCAACCGTCACCGGAAGAAGAAGAAGGCGAAAAGAATAGCGAGAATAAAGAGAACGATTTGAAGAGCAACGAGGAGGTTGCGATTATCTCCGAAACGGATGGGAAAAGTGGCCGCGAGAAGGAGAAGAAAAGGGAAGAAAAAAAAGAACAAGAACAAGAGACGCACATGTCGATTGAAAAAATACTCCAAACTTTCCCAAAAACGTGGATCCAGACGAATTGTCCCGAAATGTTCCGAGAAACTTGGTTTCCCCCGATGGAATGTGCAGAGCAGATGCGTGTTAGGATAAGCTTGATGATCTTGGAAGCGTTACAAGAAAAAATGATATCGAAAAACAAAGAATTGGAAGCCATGCAGAACGCTTTGCCGGAAAGTGAAAAAGAAAACGAAGAGAACGCAGTCGTCAAGAATTTTAAAAATGTCACGCAACTCGTCCCTATATTTAGCGATGCAGTCGACGAGAATGTTACATCCTTGAGCGCTTTGGATAGAAATGTGTGCGAGGCAAAGCTGAAAATGGAGAGATCAGAAAAGAGGAGAATAAACGAATGCCTCCAGAAGATTTTCACCGCGCGCGAGAAGGAGGACGAAAATGAACAGAGGCTTAATAAGCATCTTGAATTACGCGAAGAACGAAAGCGACAAAAGACCGGTGAATCGAGCGACGATGATGACGCTGTTCGCATAATTGGGTACAAATCTAAACCAGGCAAGCAAGTGCAGACTACGCTTCAACGCTCTGGCGACGAATTTTTCGAAAGAGGCAGAACAATTTGGAAGGATGGTATCCAACCACCGCCACGAAGAGGAGAGCAAGCGAAGACGCGTGCCCCTTCACCGCCACGCACGCGCGGGACTTTGAACGACAGTAACGACATCGCGAAAAAAATGAGGCGCAGTGAGAACGCGCGTGACCAGTCGTCAAATCAAGAAACGATGAGAGACGCGAGAATCAGACTCTTAACACAGAAACCCGCGCGAGAGCAGACCCCTCCGGAGAAGAAGGGAGGGTTGGTTGGGAGTATCGTAGACAGGTTCAAACGTAGAGAAAAAGAAAGTTAGGATAGAGAGACAACGACAACAGTAGCAGTACTGAACGCATCCGCGCGAGAATATCGCGACGATGCGGTGAACATTGAGATGTAAAAAGCGCGCACGAAATACAGCATTAACACACACACACACGCAACTCTCTCGAATTCCTCACACGCACTTCTTCATATAAAATCTTCTCTTAAAAGAAACCACGAGAAATATGCTTCGACGCGCCTGCTTCGATCTTCTCAAAACTCGCGCGCGCGCGGCTTTTGTATCATCTTCTGAAATTATAGTTGGAGGAGGGAGAATTCAGTCGAACGCTTTTGCGTCGTCGTCGTTTACGTCGTCGTCGTCGTCGAAAAAAGACAACGACGACGAGGATGCGAAAAACGCGGACGAGCGTTGGGAAGATTTCCCTCAAACAGAGGAAGAACTCGCCAATCGACGCGCGAAAGCGCTGAGAAAATGGTTAGAAAATGAAGTCGGAGAAGAACGCGCGAGTTTGATGACAATTTTAGGCACGCACAAGGTGAAAGTGCCCGGTGGCGGAGAGGAAGCGAAAGCGTTCATGGACGATTTGTTGTTATGGAAAGCGAAAGGACAGTTGTTAGCGAAAGAAGAGGAAGAAAAGAAGAAGATTTTCGAGGAAGAGTTCGGGCTACCTTTCGATGAATGAATGATTTAATATGTAGTATATAGCACGTGTAGTCCATTATTTATTCCTCGACCTGTTTTCCTCCGCCTGTAAAGTTTACGACGACTGATTTGTGCGCGTTTTCGATGCCGACCATCCTTCGTTCCTCGTTCGCGTTCTCGTACAAAGTGTTTCGCAATCGAGGCACGCGCCCGGCTCGAGTGATCAACGCTTCCATCTCGACGACGTTGAATTCTTGGCCAAACGTAGATCCAGCGGCGCGCGTGATGCTTTCATTCATTAAAACACCGCCGACGTCGTTACATCCGGCGAAAAGTAAGTTTGAGGCGAAAGATGGTCCCATTTTCGGCCAACTCGCTTGAATATTCTTGATGCCTATTGGACCGAGCACTAAACGACCGATGGCGTGCATTAAAACGCACTCGCGCATTGTAGGTCCTTTCCTCGCGCGACCTTTTTCGTATATTGGCGCTTTGAAGTGGACAAACGGTAACGGAACAAACTCGGTGATGCCGTTCGTTTCGCGATGTAGCTCGCGAAGGGCGAGGAGATGCTTGCTCCAAGAAACGTGCGTTTCGGAATCGACGTGACCGAACATAATAGTTGATGTCGTTTTTATGCCAACCTGGTGGGCACTTTTCACCACAGATAACCACTCTTCTGAATTGAGCTTGTCGGGACAGATTTCTTGTCTCACCACGTCGTCCAGGACTTCAGCCGCGGTGCCCGGCAAAGATCCAAGTCCGGCGTCTTTCAACATTTTCAGATAGTCTTTGATTGGAACGTTCAAAGATGTCGCACCATGGTGAATTTCCAGAGGAGAGAACGCGTGCACGTGCATGTTTGGAGCACCTGTTTTAGCTGCTTTCAAGAAGTCGAGATAACTTTCGCCGGTGAAATCAGGGTGTATTCCTCCTTGCATGCAGACTTCCGTGGCGCCTTTGTCCCAGGCCTCTTTCGTGCGTCTCGCGATTTCTTCCGAATCTAAACAATACGGCTTATCTCTCGTGGCCTCCTCACCAAATTTTCCTTTTGAAAACGCGCAAAAATGACACGTGAACTCGCAAACGTTCGTGTAATTGATATTCCTGTTGATGACATACGAGACGATGTCACCGCATTGCTCTTGTCTCAACGCGTCTGCTTTCGAGCATACGAAATCGAAATCGTCGCCGCGCGCTTCAAAGAGCAACGCGACGTCTTCAACCGTCGCCGTCGTGGCCATACACTTTTCAATCGCGCGATTGATTTTGTTTCTACTTGAGCTATTTCTATCGTTGTTGCTATTGTTGTTGTCTCTACTATTCCTACTGCTACTACCAGGTTCCACTGCGCCGTTCACAGAAACCAAATTTGCAACAGATATCCCATCGCCGTTGTCGCTGGACATTCCCGACGCATGTTCCTCGCTCCCAGGGGACCAATGCATGCCCCGGCCAAAACCGCCGGCGTCGGATAATACTCTCACGTGCGGTGCAACCTCTTCATCTATCCAAGCGTTCATTTTCTCCCCTATAAAGCGCGGATGCGCTGCTAATCTAGGAACTAAACTTCTACCTTCTTCGCGACAGACCGCGCTAAGCGTTTTCAAAGCAGGCCATTCGCACTCAGGCGAGACGAAATCGGGCGTTACTCCCGGAGATATACCTCCCCAATCGTTAATGCCTGCATTTAGCAACGCCCTCCACCCTTCTTCTACTTCTTCACCAGGAGTTAAATTTGGCGGCACTTGAATGGTTACTTTTCCGTCGAAGCATAATCGCGCTAAAGCGACGGCTCGCACGAGCTCGTCCAAAGTAGACTCTCGGTCGTCTTTCATGCGCGTATCCTCCTTCGCTCGAAAGTTTTGGACTATAATTTCGCCTATACAATCACCTCCATCTTCTTCTTCCGCTAATTTTCGAATTTCTAGTAACGATTTCACGCGTTCTTCAGCAGTTTCGCCGATTCCGACGAGAATCCCACTGGTAAACGGCACCTTGGCCTTTCCGGCGTTTCTTAAAGTGTTCAATCTTACGCTCGGGCGTTTCGATTCACACTCAAAATGCGCCATGCCAGGCTCCATCAAACGCTCTGACGTTGTTTCCACCATTAATCCTTGACTCGCGGATACTTTTTTCAGCAGTTTCAACTCCTCAACCGTTAACACGCCGCAGTTCACGTGCGGAAGCAAACCGGTTTCTTCGAGCACTCTCTTCGCGCACTTGGCGACGTATTCCACCGTAGACGCGCATCCCAATTTTTCTTCCAGTTCTCTCTTTGCCGCTGGATATTTCGCTTCTGGTCGGTCTCCTAACGTAAATAAGCATTCGGTCGCTCCGCTTTTCTTCCCTTCTCTCGCAACGCTCAGCACTTCCTCTTCCGTCATGAAAATGTTCTTCCTTTTTTTCTCTTCTTTGTCTTCTTCTTCTGGTTCTTTCACGAAAGTGCAATACCCGCACTTATCGCGACAGGCGAACGTCAGCGGGACGAACACTTTCGGAGAGAACGTGACGACGTTCCCAAAATATTTCTCTCTCTTTTCATTTGCCAATTTGACGAGCGCATCCGTCGAAAAACTCGCGCTCATTTCGAGCAACGTTTTGTCCTCGTAATAATAACAACCGATATCATCATCATCATCATCATCATTTTGGCATCGCGTCCTCGCTCGTCGTGGGGGTCTCGCGCATCCTCCTCTTTTTTCACGCACGCTTTTAGTATTGAATCGTCTTCTTTCTCTTCTTCTTTCTGCCGTCGTTCCGTGATTATTATTATTATAATAATAACTGCAAAGCGAGGAGGAGAGAGACGACAAAGAAGACGCCATTGAGAGAGTTGAGAGAGGCAAAGAGTGCAGCAAAAAACAGAAGAGACTTCTTATGGTATTAAAATTTGGGCACACGAGAAAGAAAGAAAGAAAGAAATGTTTTTTTTCTTCGAAAGCAGTTTTGGGCAGCAGCAAAGAGCGGGCACAGCAGCAGAGAGATCGTCCAAAAAAAAAGATTTTTTCGATCTCCCTCTCGCTTTCTCGTATTCGTTCCTTTCCGTTCCTATATTATCCCTTAGAGAAAATTGGGGCACCACTCTCGTTTTGTATACACATAATACACACTTACGCAGATTATAAATGAGAGCGTGCTATCAAACGAGCGCGCACGCGCACGCCACGGCGAGTGGAAGACGCGCGAACCGATCATCGGCGTCGCGAACTATTCCTCTTCGCGCCATCGCGGAGACATCATCATCCTCTTCTTCGAGCGTGATCGATACGGAAAAGAGTAATACGAATAATAAACAAACGAACGCAAAAACTTTTACGACGAAACGAGGCGAAAACGAAGAAGAAGAACGAGCAGAGAAGAAACGGAAAGGTTTATCGTTGGAATTCGCGGACGACAGCTCGTTGAAGATGCCGGATGAATCTTCGGCGTTGAGGAATTTCTGGTACCCAGTCACGTTCGTTTCAAAACTGGAAAAAGCTATCGAGGAGGATGGAGACGCGAAAACGGTCGTCGAGTGCACGTTTTTCGGAGAAAAATGGGTGATCAAACGACGCCAAGACTTCGAGACCGGAGAGATGAAGTGGGTGTGCATGAACAAAATGGACGAAGGGAAAGTTTTACCGTCTCAGGTGCAGGACGGGTTGTTCATGGTGTGGCCTGGGAAGGCAAAACCGAGCGAGGAAATTCCGGAGTTGTTTAAACCGCCGAGCGGATATACCGTGCACGCAGAGTTGGTCATTGAGGACGTCCCAGTCGATGCGGCTTTGTTGATGGAGAATTTGTTGGATCTGGCGCACGCGCCGTTTACGCACACCGGAACTTTCGCGAAAGGATGGGGCGTGCCGAATATGGTGGAGTTTGCAACGAAGCAGTTGAGAAAACCGGGGGACGGATGGCACGATATGGCGACGTTTTTGAGCGGAAGATCCGGAGGCGGGGCGGGATATTCCGCGGAAGGGTCCTGGAAACCTTATCCGATCGATATGAAGTTCATCACGCCGTGCATGGTAGATTCGCACATTGGTATGGCGCAACCCGGCGCCGCCGGGGCGGGAGCGCAGTTCAAAGAAGGAGACACGTGTACGTCGTGCGAGAAGCATTTGCACCAGTTGCACGTGTGCGTGCCTCAAGAGGAAGGGAAGACTCGATTGTTGTATAGGATGAGTTTGGATTTCGCGCAGTGGGCGAAATGGGTTCCAGGTATTCAGTTGGTGTGGGTGGAGATGGCGAATCAAGTTTTAGGCGAGGATTTGCGGTTAGTCGAAGGGCAACAGGATCGCATGAACAGAGGCGGTAGAGTGTGGGCCAACCCCGTGCAATACGATAAAATTGGTCTCGTGTATCGTAACTGGAGGAATCACGTCGTGAAGCAAGAACAACAACAGACTATGTAAAAATAAAAATTGTGAGAGAGAGAGAAGAGAGTGCGTGAGGGGAAACATTAAACAAAAAGTGTAATACAAGCGATGAGTTTGACAACTATATATAAATGTTTGTGTACATCATTTCTCTTTTTCTCTTTCTCTCTCTCTCTCTCTCTCTCTCTCTCTCTCTCTTTCTCTCTCTCTCTCTCTCTCTCTCTCTCTCTCTCTCTCTCTCTCTTTGCAGTGATCTGTGTATATAATGGTACAATAATGTGTACAACTTTTTATCGGGCAGCGTCTGTCTGCCGCGAATTTGCTGTTTGAAAATAATACAAAAAAATATGTGGATCTTTTTAGTTTCCGACGACGACACGATGTTGTTGACCGAAGTTATCTTTGTCCGAAGCTTCGTCGTCGCTCGAGGACTTTCCTCGTTTCGAACGTTGTTGTTTCTTTGGCAACTCTTGCTGCTGTTGCTCCTTTTCGTTGGTATCGCTGTGATGGTACGGAGGATGCTTGGAGTTGTTCTCGCCGCCAGAGTTGTTGCCGGCGTCGCGTTCGTCGCTCGATTCGCCGGAATCTTTCCCTTCTTGAGCAGCGGGACCATCTTTGGTAGTATTGGCAGTAGCAGTAATGTTCACCTCAGTAGGAGCTGCTGCATCGTCGGCAGTGCCTTCAATTTGCGTTTTAGACTTCTTCGTACCTTCGAGAATATCTGTTTCTGACCCTGCCGGTCGTTTCAAAGATGCCCCTCTTTTGTTCGGCGCGTTTCCATTCAACAACTCTTTCCCTTCTCCCGCATAATAGGAATCGTCCATGGTGGAGTGCGATTCGTTCTTTTTCATGGCACTCTTAGCATTCATGGCTGCCTTCTCTTCAGCCGTCATTTGTTTTAAACGATACTTCTGCAAGTGACTCGCAACGTTTTCCCTCGACAAACCTTCCACGTTCATCATCTGCATGATTGTTTTCGGCACTGCTGCATCCAACCCGAGATGGTTCACCGCGTTCATAAACCTTCTGTGCAACTCATCGTTCCAAACTAATCGGTTTCTGTTCGATTTTGGAACGCCTTGCTTCCCTTTCTTCGGCGTGGTTGTCGTCGTCTGTGAATGTGGCGGCGGCTGTTGATACTCGTGCTGTTGATGTTGTTGTTGCTGTTGTTGTTGTTGTTGATGCTGCTGTTGATGAAGATACATTTGTTGTTGATGCTGCTGATTGCCATTGAAGTTGTTATTCATCATGTTATGAAGATGCTGCTGTTGTTGCTGATGTTGTTGAAACGCATGTTGCGCCGCGAACGAGGGAGAATCGGTATTCGGCTGCCCCATTGACAACGCGGCGGCGTACGCGCTATATGCCGCGCCACTTTGCTGCAAAGCGTTGAAAGCGTTGAACTGATTCAACTGTTGCTGCTGCTGCAAATAACGTTGTCGATGCTCTAATTGCTCCTCCGTGGGTAAAACTCTCGTCGCCGTCTTTTTCCCATTCGATACGGAACCGAATGTGTTGTTGGCCGCCGTCGTCGCCGTCGTCGTTTGGAAATTGTCGCTCGACATCCCACTACCGTTTTCGGCTAACCGTGTCGTCGTCATCACCGTCCTCGTATCTTTTTCCTTTTCTTGGTCTTCTGCTGCTGTTGCTGCTGCTACTGCTGCTGCTGCTGCTGCATTGCTCTTCTTTTGGGTGTTGTTCTCGTTCTTATCGTATTCGTCTACCTTTTGCTTCGCGTCTCCTTCGCCGCGTTTCACCAAAAGAGGCGTCGTAGTAGGAGGAGGAGCGGCGTTATCAATTTGATGTCGTGCACTCATACCAGCCGCCGCCGGGAACGTCGGAAACGGTGGCATCCCTACCGGTGGCCATGGAAATGGAAACGGTCCGTTCTGCGCGTTGATCAAATACCTCGTCGGAAACGCCGTCGGATTTTGTTGCATTTGTAAAAAATCGTGAATCGGATTTCCCATGAGGACGTTGTTTTGGGCGTGGTGGTTGGCTGCTCCCGCTGCTCCTCCGCCTTGGAAATTGTTGTATTGCATGAACGCGTTTGAAGACGGATCCATCATTCCAGCGTGTGACATCATCATCTGCAGCATCTGTTGTTGTTGTTGATGTTGTTGATGATGATGTTGTTGTTGTTGTTGTTGTTGAAGTGAAAAGACCGGAGGAGGAAATTGGTGTCGCGGCGTCCATTCGTTTCCCGCCGAGGACGACGGTTGAATAATAGTATTCGAAGGCACTTTTTTATACGAAAATTTAGGCGGCGACAAATGCGGATTCGCGTCCACGGTTTTCGCCGCCGCATTCTCGTGGATCAACGGAATTGAGTGATTTTCCAAAGCTTCACCATTCGATTGATCGTTTCCATTGCGTTTCGGATCTGTAATCTCATCGCAACTTGGTCTTTCATCGCGCTTTTCCTCCTCCTCTTTTTGTTCATTCTTCAAAATTGCCACTTCATGGACGCTTTTTGTAGAAGAAGATGGAGGAGGGAATTTTTTTGCTTTCGAAGATGATGATGCGTTTGTTCGTTTGCGGGTGATGCGCGAAGCTGCCATTGATGGCAACGCGAGTAGATCTCTTTACTTGAAGTATTTATGAATCAAAAATGTGTATTTTAGATCGAGATAGTGGTGAGTGTTTCGCGTTTTGAGCGCGTGTCTTATGCGGCGCGATATAGAAAATCAAAGAAAAGTGACTTTTTCTGTGTGAGAGACACTTTTTTTCTTTCTCTGACGAAGATATTTTTAAACGACCGAGCAAAAGATTCTGCTTTTTCTCTTCTGCTTCTTCATTTTTCTTTCCTCCTTCCCCTCGTTGTTGTTATTAGAAGAAGAAAGAAGAAAAATGGAAGACGACGACGGGTTTGGTGGACGAAGAAGACGCGCGTCTCCTTCCTCCCCCGCATCGACGAAGAAGAAGAAAACTTCGTCGTCGTCGCTCCTCCCACTCCTTCTCCGCATCTTCTTCTTCTTCATTTTCGGCGTCGTCGTCCTTTTCGGCGTCGGCCCCGCGCTTTTGACAAAAAATCGATTACTGTCGTCGAAATCGTTTTCGAATCCTTTAAACCACCACCACAACGATTTCGTTCCCGAACTTACCTGCGGAGCAAAAGTGGTAGAAAACATCAACGAGGAATACTTACACGATGTGTTGACCGAGTTGAGCAATCAAACGTTTTTTAGACTCTTTCGCGTGGATTTGACGAGAGATTGTAAGTTTTGGCAAAATTGGCAAAATGGAAAAGGAGGAGGAAAAGAGGGGAAGGAAGAGGAGGGCGGGTCGTGTTCGGCCCCTCCTGCTACGTTTGGGAATGTTAAAGCGAAACCGAGCGAAGATGGGTTATATTTTGAAGAGAGTAACGATAAGAAGGAGGTCAACGCGGACGTTCTTCCGAAGACGACGATGTGTTCGCTCTCGACCGAACCGGCCGGGTTTGACGATATCTTCGGAAGTAGTAGTAGTAGTAGTAGTGCTAGTAGTAGTAAAGCGTCCATTCCTCGAGCGCCGTTTTCAGATCCAGTGGATACGACCATTACGAGTAAAGAAGATAAAACGACGTCTTTTATCGACGAGGAAGATTGTTCAAAGAATCAAACCAGCCCAAAGTTTTGGTTGGATATCTGTACCGCGCCAGAGAACAAGGATACTAGAAAAATAGAAGAAGAGGAAGAGGAACATTCTTCGTACGTAAATTTACGACTGAACCCAGAGCGATGGACGGGGTATAACGGATCGCACGTTTGGAAGGCGATTTACGAGGAAAACTGTTTGAAAGGAGAAAAGAAAGAAGACGGTTTGTGTTATGAAGAGCGCGTTTTGTATCGGTTACTCTCTGGGATGCACGCGAGCGTCAACATTCACGTAGCGTTACACGCGAATCCGCCGCAAAGCGAAGATGAAGAGTGGCTTCCCGATCCTGCGAGATTTGCGCAGCTATTTGAGAACCATCCCGAACGCCTAAAGAATTTACACTTTTCTTTCGTCGTCATGTTGAGAGCTTTGCGGAAAGCGACGCCGGCTTTAGCAAAATTCCCGACCGATTTAGGCCAGGACACGATTGAGGACGAGAAGACGAGGCAGCTGAAAATGAAGCTACTGGATTCGCCGCAAGTTTTAGGGAAGTCATGCGAAGAACTTTTTAACGCCTTTGACGAAGCGCGTTTGTTTAACGACGTTGGAGTCGCCAGTGAAGTGCTCGTGAATAGTGGCGGTAGCGATAAAATGCAGTTCAAAGATATTTTTCGAAATATTACCGAAGTCATCGATTGCGTGGCGTGTCAGAAATGCAGATTACACGGAAAGTTGCAGATTCTTGGCATTGGAACTGCGTTGAAAATCTTGCTCTTACCTGAAGAGGTGCTCATGAACGAAGATGTCATCACAAGATCGGAATTTGTCGCGATGATCAACACAATAGCAAAATTCTCGAGGGCTCTGATGGCTTCGTCGCATTTCGCAAAGACCAAAAATCTTGCACTATGACTTACTTGGTATTAGCCAAATACTCACACGAATAGCGAATAGAAACGAAAAAGATACTGTGTTACTAAATACGTCTACATTTATTTATTACATCACAAACATTATTACATGAGTATCTATTATTATTTATAATAGTATCATCGCTCGACAAAATCTGTCCTAGACACATTTTTCGCAATGCGTTCTACGATTTTTTCGAGTTCGTCGGTATATTCTTTCGATTCGTTCGCCTCTCTGCGCAACTTTTCAATAGTTTTCCGTAAATCCGACGCCTGTTCTCTCGCTATGGCGACTTCGCGCGCGCGCCGTCGCTCGGACTCTTCGCTTTGGTTTTTCCAGCGTCTCGCCGCTTCCAACGCTTCTTCCAACGCTTCCATCTCTTCAGCTTCTAGTTCAAGCTCTTCGGAATCACCATCATCATCATCATTATCATCATCTCTAGTTTCGCTACTGCTACCAGACGTAGACGTAGATGAGATTCCTCTTCGTTTATGTCGTTGTCGCCTTCTGCTATAGTTTTTATTGTCGTTATTTCTAGCATTATTACCTCTATTATCTCCTTCTCTATTACCAATTCCCATCATCCTTCTGTGCACGGCAATATCGCGTATAGCGTCCACAACTCTTTGCGCGACTTCCACCGAAGTTTCGTCTTCGGTAGTCATCAAAGACATTTCGTTGTAGTTATTTTTCAACATACCCGATGCTCTTCGTAAAGCTTCGTTCAAAACTTTCTTACACGCCTGTTCCCTCTCCGCCAATCTTTTCGATTCCGCCTTGACGTCTTCTTTCGAGCTTCGCTCGTCTCGAATTTTCCTTCGACACTCGTCGATAGCAACGTTTGCCGCATCCAACGCTCTTGATTTGCGTTCGAGCGAAGCCTCTTCTCTTTTCAACTTTTCGCTCAATTCATCGATTTTTAACTGTAACGTGTCGTTTCGAATTTTTAATTGTTCCGCGATGGCCTCGTGTTTGCGATATTCGTCCTTCTCTTCGTGCGTTTGTTTCAACAGATCTCTCGTTTCCTCCGTCATTCTCATCAAACGTTCGTATGATTGCTGCATTTCGATCAAATCGAGCTCTTTGTCCGAGAGTTGCGAGCGCAACCGCGCAACCGCATCGGACTCTCTCAAAACGTCTTGTTGGTGATGGTATCCTTCTTCTTCGTCGTCGTCGTCGTTGTCTGAATCAGAGAAGGCGGAAGGAGAAGGAGAAGATGATGGTGATGATGACGACGACGACGGAGATGGAGGCGAAGATGGAGACATCGACGCGCCCGTCGTCTTAAAACTCGTCGCGCGGCGGCGTTGGTGACTCCTTTTTGAAAAACTTGCATTTTTGTCTTCTTCTTCTTCTTCTTCGATGTTGTTGTTGTTCTTTCGATGAGGACGATGACTCGTCGACGGCGTCGCCCTCAGCGGCGAAACCTCGCTATGCATTCGTCCCTGTTCTTCTTCTTCTTCATTTTTGTCATCATCATCTTCTTCTTCTTTCCGTTCTCTCTCTTCGCGTTCCTTCTCTCGAGTTCGAATCGCCCGAAGTTGCTCTAAACGCGCGTCGAAAACCTTCGCCATTCTTTTACTATAATAAAAGTTGTGTGTGTCTTTTAACCTCTCCACCTTTCAATTATTCTGGGTAGGATTAGAAGAGCATCACAAAAACTCTACGTGTGTGTTTTTGTTGTTTGTTGTTGTGTACGCCTCGTCGCGTGTTGTAAAAGAGATGATGAGCAGAAGTGAGGAGAACAACAAGACTACCACAATTTTTGCAGAAACACAGGTGAGCAAAAAGTGATGAAAGAGACAAAATTGAAAAATTTGTCGCGAAAGAAATTCAAAAAAAGGGGACGAACGTTCCTCACTTTGAAACACAAGAAAAAAAAATGGATTCCATCTCGAGAGGGGGGATGCAAAAAACGCCTCGCGTTCTCGTCTCCTCTACGACCCATCACAAACGCCCTCGATCGGAAGACGAGGCGTTCAACGACGACGAGTTCGAGGACTTCGAGGACTTCGAAGAGATGAACGGTGGTTTCTCTTCGAGGAGGAGGAGGAGGAATAGTATAAATCCCCTTTTGCTCACGGAGAGACAAAAAGCCCCGTCCACGGCGTTTAATTCCTTGAAAATTTTACAAAACTCCTCGTCGTGCAAAAAGAGGGGGAAAAACCTTTTGAACTCGTCGAATTCGTGTCCGTCGTCTGCGTTTTTGCAACTCAGGTCCTCTTCGGTGATGAGGCAACAACAACAACATGTACGAATGCAAAGGTTTGAACCATCGGGGTCGACGAGAGCAACAGCGGCGATGACGACGACGGCAACGACGACGACGACGACCAGGAATATTGCCAAGCAAATGATGATGCAAGCGAATAACGAAACGCCGACGACTTCGAGCGCGTTATCCAGCGATATCCAGGAAACGCCCGGGTTGGATCTTCGAAGACACTCGTTGAGTAACCCACCGACGACGGGACGGTTTAGGTAAAAAATTTTTTAAATTTTTGAAAATTTCGTGTTTTTTTCGTCTCTTTTCTGTCTGCTTTTTTTAATACTCAGAGACATCTTTCTCTTCTTTTTAATAACAACACGCACACACACACATACACATCAAAAACAGGCGAAGAAGAAATAGTACTGGAGGCAATGGAGGAAACGCGTCTTCTGAACCGCAGACGGAAGACAAGTTACCTCCGTCCACGGAAGCCGCGATGCGAAGGCGACGAATACGAAGACAGCTCGAGGCGCATCCAGTGGGAGACTACAACTTAAGTCCCGGGGAACACGGAGGCTCGCAATACATTTTATCGCCAGGGCACGAATCAGAAGAAGAAGAAGAAGAAGTGAAGATTGTAAGCGAGGAGGGCAAGGACTTTTTAGCAGCGTTGAGGGAGGAAGAGGATGATGTCGACGCGAGAGCAAAGAAGACGACGACGACGACGACAACAACTCCTACTACTTCGACGGCGACGGTGGCATTAGCCGCTACTAAGAAACATAAGCGCATGGCCGTGTTGAATAACCAACCGTCGTTGGAAGTCGATAGCGATGGGAAATTTGTCAGCAACGTCGGGGGCAGCAAATCGAGAGTATTCTTTCCTATTTTCTCCAAAGGGCAAAAAACTGTGCACCTGGTTCGACACGGTCAAAGCACGTATAACGAAGCCATTTCCGGTCCGGGCAGTTGGGAAGAACCGAAGATTTTTGACGCGCGATTAACAGAATTAGGCGTGAAGCAAGCGAAAGAGTTGGGTAAATTCTTGTCCGAGATACCAAAAGATGCAGTTTGGATAACTTCGCCGTTAACTCGGGCCATGGAGACGTGCGTGTACGGTAGAGAAGCGATGTATGCGTTCGTATCCTCTTCTGAGGAAGAGAAAAATTCACCAGATGAAAACACCGCGCCGACGAATGATAACGATAGCAAAGCGAACAATAACATCAATAGCGACGATAACAACACTAGCAATAGGCGGTCGTTATCAGCCTCCTCGAGGAAGAAGGCAAGCACGAAGAAGAAAGTAGCAACAATGAAAGATAAAGAAGAAGAGAAAGAAAACGAAAAGCAACGACACGAAGCGTGGGGACGCTCCGTCATCGTCCGACCGGAAATCACCGAGAAACTCTCCTGCTCCGGCGACATCGGCCGCACCAAACTCGAGCTCATCGAAGATGTCCCCATACTCGCCCAATCCTTATCCAAACTCCCGGATAAAAGCTGGTGGTGGGACACGAACGAGAAACGAAACGACGCCGGTGAAAAAATGTTCAACTCGAACGAACCCGCGCGCGTCTTTCAACGCCGAGTGAGTAAGTTCAAGCAGTGGATTTTAAGCCATCCATCGACGACGTTCGTGGTGTTTGGTCACAGTACCTTCTTCAAGGAAATGGTCGGGAGGAGTTTGAAGAACTGCGAAGTCGCGTCCATACAGTTATAATAATAATACTAATTAGAAAGAGAGAGAGAGACAGGAGGGGATATTTTATTCATAGCAGCACTCACATCTGAAATAGACAGAGAAATACGAGCGAGAAAAGAATGAGAATTTCATCAAAAAACACACACACACACAAAGAATACTAATAATGTTTCGAACGGTTTCCTCCCAACTGGCGGGACCATTGCAAACGATACCGTCGTCTTCCCACTCGTTTCGTAAACGCGAGCATTATTGTTTTCATAATCAGAACAGAAGTAGGTATTTCTCCTCCGTCGTGACGTCGTCGTCAAAGTCGTCGGTTAAAGAAGAAGAACAAAAGGAAAAAGAGTATGACGGTGATTATCAACGACAGCAATTAAACCGCCGTCAAATGACGCTCTCTGCACTCTTATCGACCACCCTTGCTTTTGTCTCGACCACGGTGTCGACCGAGAGAGCGTTTGCGGCTGTCACAAAAAGCAGTCTAACTGACGAAGAAATATACGACTTGCAATCCGTCGCTGCGGATGCCTACAACCGACAAGACTTTACGAAAGCCAAAGAGGCTTTGACGAAACTGATTGAAAACGAACCAGAATCGGCATCCTGGTTGGAAGGCAGAGCGCAAGTGTTAGTGGACCAGAAACAGTTTAAAGAAGCGATTAGTGATTACTCGAGATGTTTAGAGATTATTCCGACGAAGGATTTAGGAGCAGAGGCGAGGTTGCGAGCGGGGAGAGCGCTTGCGGAGGAAGGAATATACCAATGGGAACCGGCGTTGGTGGATTATAACCGAGCGCTGGAGCTGGCGACTACGGCAGGATTCAGACCAGACCCGTACGTTTTGAACTCTCGAGGGAACGTGAGAGGTTCTTTGAATGATTGGAAAGGGGCGAAGGAGGATTACGAAGGAGCTTTTGCCGCGTTTCAATCCGCGAGCGGCTTCCGCAACGGGAGCTCGACAACGCAAAGATTGGACGGTGCCATCTACGCGCGATCGAACGCGGCTTTGGCGACCGCGGAATTAGGTGACGCAGATTCAGCAATCAAAGAACTCGAGGGTCTCGTTCGAAGAGCTCCGAATTCCACGGACGTTCGCGCTGCGCTCGCGGCGTTGTATTGGGAACAAGGCAAAAGAGAAAGCGCCGAGGATTTATGGAACGACGCGTGTGGTTTATACTTTGGGTGTGCGCAATATAAAGATTTGGATTTCGTGAGACGCATTCGTCGTTGGCCACCTTCCATGGTGAGTAGATTAGAGAATTTCTTGCAAGTACGTTAATATTACTTTGAATTCGGAAAAACTAAGTTCCCGTCGATGATGATTATAAAAGTGTCTTCTCCATCTTCGTCCTCCCGTACTTCCCGTGTTCTCTTTTACCGACCAAACAACACGTAAAGAAGTCGTTCAAACATTTTTCCGCCTTACCCTCGTGCACTCGTTCAAATCCGAACCGCGCGTAAAGTCTCTCGGCTGGATTCGCGTTCAGCACCTCTAAGGTCAGTTTCTTTTTATTCAACTTTCGAGCGAGTGCTTCCGCGTGCTCGAGTAATCGACCACCGACACCTTTCCCTAGCGCCTGGGAGGAAACGCAAAGCGTCGAGACGTACGCTTCTTCTGGTTTTGGTGTGTGTATAAAATCGTCCGAGCTCGTTCGCGGATACTCCGTCACGGATACTTTTACGCACCCGATAACGACGCCGCCGCCCAAATCGCTTTCACCGTTTTCGCCTAAAACTTCGACGGCAACTATAACAGTCTCTAAACTTTCCGGATGCAATCGATAAAATCTCGCAAACTCTTCCAGAGTCCCCAAGCAGTTCGAAAACGAGATGCAGTTACAGAAATCTTTGCTCGCGTAAAAAGTATTCAGCAATTCGTTGCAGCTTTGAAAATATGTTTCCGAGAGCGGTTGGTAGTAAATCATTTCTTCTGGCGTTGTTTGTGTGTCTTTACTCTAGATCGCTTCAAAAGGACTCCTACTCCTGGGCGATGAATTCGCGTACTCTTCCGGCGATATCAACTTCTTCATGCTCAGAGCGTGTATTTTATCCATCTCTCTCTCCAACGCTTTCGTCACCAGTCTTTGTTTCGTCAAACTATTTTTACCTTCGAATTTCGGACTCACGCAAAATTGTATCTCAAACGCGCTTCCGCACGATCCAGAGGTGTCTACGATGGATACGTGCGATGCTTCCAGGTGCGACTTTAAGAGTTCTTCTATTTTGGCTACCGATGACATTCTTTCTTTTCTTCGTCTTCTTCTTCTTACTATGTGTTTGTGGTTGTGCGTGTGTTTCTAATGAAGAATTCATAAGCTTGTGATTTACATTCCCCTACGACTGACGACAAAAGAGTCTTTTTTAGGTGTTGTGACATACTCGTATACGTCACAACGGACAGAGGAGCGATGTCCTCCCACGAAGAACATCCAGACGCGCACTTATACGAGTCCGACCGACAGCTCTTTCGCGACCGGATTAGAGAAAATACTACTACGAACAACAGTAACGACCTGTTGGCGACCCATCGGAGAGAGACACGGGCGTTATTATACGCCTCCGATGCGAGTTTATTTTCCCAAGGCGCAGATTTGTGGCTCTCGGACCGGCTGTTGTACCGAACGAAACGAGATTTTGATTATGAAAGTTTACGGAGAGAGGTCGAGAGATTGAGAACAGAGAGTGGTTTCGTGTTTCGTCGTGCGAGTACGACGAGGAGCGAGAGCAGACGACGTTGTAATAGTAGTAACAGCGGTGACGGTGAAGAAGTTGCTCACTTTTCTGAGTGCGCAATCTGTTTAGCGGAGTTCGCGAACGGCGAACGGTGCATAAAATTAAAGTGCAAACACGTGTATCACGAAACGTGCATAGTAAAAACGTTAGAGAGGGAGAAACGGGAGTGTCCTTTGTGTAGGAGCAAGGATTTGTGAGTGAGTGTAGCTATCGATTGTATCATAAGAGTTGTAACGCCGCGCGGCAAAGCTTAATAAAAAAATGCTATCTATCTATCTATTATTCTCAGCTTTAACTAACTCGTCATGGAGAATATTAATCAAACCAATCGGATTGTCGCTATGAACCCAGTGTCCAGCTCTTTCCAATACGTGATAGCTTACTTTCTCCTCCTGTTTCAGTATCTCGATGCGCTTCATCGCGTCTGGCTTCCAATCGGATGACTTTTCAGCCTTTACGATGTGGACGTGCACGTCATCGTGATCTTTCTCTTCCAGCGCGTGCCACAAAGCAGTTTGTTGAAAGCTTTCGTATAAGTCTCTCAATATTTTTCTGTCAAATTGCCACGTCAGGCTCGTTGTAGTCGTATCGTCGTTACCTTCTACATGCGCGCCGCCGGGTTTGGCGAGAACGAGATTGGAGCCGAGCCAATCGATAATACCGCTGGATATTTGTAACGGCGCTAACTGGGCTTTTAGATACTCCCTATTTGGAACAACTTCTGGTAACTTCTCGGTCGCTTTTAAAATAAATTCCGCCCCGAACATATCCTTCTCCACTTCATACGGTACCGAATCTAGCGTAAATACCAACCGTCGTTTTTTTGCGCTCGACGACGACAACGACGACAACGATTGACTATATTCTAACGCTATCTTTCCTCCTAGCGAATGCCCAATGACAACATCCGGAACTATTTCGTGATGTTTACTGTATCTTTCGATATCCTTCGCAGCATTTATAATCGTGTGTGGCGCGTGATCGTGAAATCTCGGCGAATTTCCGTGGCCTCTTATGTCAATCAAGTGAAAGCGAAACGCAGTTTTGGGTAGTGATTCTCTTAACTTTTCCGAGAGCATAGTGATCGGTCCCCGCCAGTTCTTTCCTTGGCCCATTAACCCGTGCAGAACGTACACGTTCCTTTTGTCCTCTTCGTCGTCGTTTATCACGCGCGTAGTTCGGATTATCTGAGAAGCGAGCACTTTGTTGGTGGTGGTGTTTACAGTTGAGTACGAAGTCGACGCTCCTCCCGCGTCAAAAGCGACGCTGCTTTTAACGGCAGCGGTGGTTTTTTCATGAACACTGTCTCCAAAAACGCACGGAGGAGAAAGTGCGGCAAAGAATCTCTTCTTCACCCCATGCTGCCGCCGCGCGAGCATGAGTGTCGTGAGTATTGTGCGTGTTTTTGCGTTTGTGGAGATTCGTTTTGTTTTGTTCAGTGTGTTGAAAAACTTGTACAATAAAAAAGATCTACAACAGTGTATGAGTACATGTAGCTGTCTTTTGTGTGTGTCTTTGACTCTTCTCCTTCTCTTCATCTTTCTCTTCTTCTTTTTTTGCAACTCATCTCCCAACGAGTCGCTCGAGCACGTGAACCGCCCCGTCTCTGAGTTTCTGCAACGGACTCTGCTGTCGTTCTTTTTCTTCGCCGCTGAAATCCCAACCTTCTTCGTCGAGCGCTTTTTGCACCGCTGCTGGATCATCTATACTCTTCGCCATCTGCAATCGAGTGACTCCCTTGATTGACGCATTTGGTGCTTTCTTCCTGAACAACGCGACCAAAACTTTGCGAGGGAGAAGTAGCGCATTTGCGTTCGCACCCGCACGAACCATGATTCTTTTGTGTTTGTATCGCACATCTTCAAAGTTCAATCCGGTGAAAAGCCCGTTGTGGAGAGCTTCGTCGAGCACGATCTTCTTCCATCTCCCGTAGCCATGCTTTTCGACACCATCTAAAAGTCTCTCGTCATGTTCCTCTGCGTTCCACGCCAAAAACTTCTCGTCTCTCTTTCTTTTTTGAGCTTCTTCTTCCTTTTCCTCCTCTTCCTTTTCCTCTTCCGATTCTTCTTGTTCTTCTTCTTGTTCATCTTCTACTTCTACTTCTTCTCCTTCTTCTCCTTCTTCTTCTTTTTTTTTTTCTTCTTCTTCTTCTTCTTCTTCTTCTTCTTCTTCTTCGTCCTCCTCCTCCTCTTCTTCTTCTTCTTCCTCTGGAGGAGGAAATTCGTACGGATCGTCGTTCTGCAATTCTGTGTCGAACTGGATGTCCCGCGCGTTCACAGTTTTGCCGCCCTTTCTCCCGTCTATTTTGATTTTTATCTTTTTGAATATCTCCGGCTGTCTTTCAGCGTCGTTGTTCTTCGCCGTCGCGCCGAATGGTCGTTTCTTATTGTCCTTCGCAAAAATGTTCACATTTTTTGGAGTGACGATTCTGTTTGGCGTTGCCGACGCGCCGAGTGGTCGTTTCTTATTGTCCTTCGCAAAAATGTTCACATTTTTTGGAGTGACGATTCTGTTTGGCGTTTGTTCGAACTCGTGCTCGCTATCATCGTCGTCTTCTGAATCTTTACCACCTCTGATGCTCTCGAGGTTGCGTTCCAAGTCTTTGTCCGCTCGTATCAGTATTTTATCCTCGTCCAAATTTGGGGAATACTTCTCGTGCGAAATATCCATGCTCGCCTCTTGTAAAAACGTGGGTCCCAACGCTACTTTCGCTCGTTTATAGTACGCTTTTAGCTCCTTCAAAAGCTCGTTCACGCTATCTTCAAAGTGCGTTCCTGTTATTCTGCTGTTCTTGCCGCTCCACACCAATTCATCCGTTGAGTTCAAGTTATCTTGAAGTTGCTTCCCTGGACTCAGCGGCCCGTCCCCGCCGAACGTGTCCAAGTCAAACTTTTCCGTCGTCTTCTTACTATTGTCCGTATTGATGCGCTCAATCTCCAGCAATCTTTGCCCAATCTCATCTAGCCACCCTAACTCGTCTCTGACCCCGTCCATTTTCCCTTGCGGCGTCTCCTTTAACTCCGCGTACACTTGAGACTCCCACACGCGTTTGAACTCGTTCAGTTGTCTCTCGATTACCAACTGCACCATGTGCGAAACAAACGCCAACGCCATGATTTTCTTGTGCGGACGCATGCGTTCGTCCAATTTCTCTTCTCCTTTCAAATCCATTGTGTATAAAATCTTCAACAAAATCGGATACAACTTCAACGACCGTTCCTGCCAATCCCAATTGGCTCCGTCCTCCCCACAAACGTATTTCATTTCCTCCAAAAGTATTCGGATTGTTAAAACTCTCGGTATACCCAACGAAGGATCGTCCTCGTCTAATTGCTGCGTCGCAATCTTGCAATACTCAACTTTCAACGACCACGGAACGCTCTCGCTGTCCGTGATAAACTCGAGCATCCAGAGAATTTTCAACCGCGTTCGACTGACAGATTCGTTCAGTTGTTCTTTTAACGAGAGGGGTTTCTTTTTTTTAACAATTTTAGGAGGAGGAGGAGGAGGAGATGGACTCACTGCTCGCTCTGGTGGATCGACGACCGCAGCCGGAGGGTCAACCACCACCCGCGAGTTTCGCGGCAGGGCTTTACTCGAGGGTCCTCGCTTCGCGGTTTGCTTCACGCGCACCATCTTTGTCTTCTTCTTCTTTCTCTTCTCCTCCTCCTCTGCTTAAATTATATGAATTTTGTCTGTGTGAGATGTGAATAGTTTTCGAGTGAAGACTTGTGAAACCTCCGTTTTTGTTGCTTTTTTACCTCATGAACCAGAAACCTAAATTTCGCCTATTTTTTTCTTTTTCTCTCTTCTCTCTCTGCTTCCACACAAAGATGATGCACTTTTCATCAGGATGAGTTTAATAAGTAAACTTAAAGAGCACCCGTTTAGCATCTCAAAGAAGAAGACGCGAAACACACCAAAATGAAGAGAAGAGAAACTTAATTATAAAACATAAAATGAGCCTTCGAAGCAGAGGAGCAACTGTTAAACGCGCGTTCGTGTTTCTCGTTTCGATCGTCGCGACGTATTCTATTTTGCATTATTTAGGGGGACTGGAGGGTGAAGAAGAAGGTGATTTTATTACGTCGCACGCGTCGTCATCATTCGACGACGTCGACGACGCGCATCCTCACAACATTCGAGACGAGTTGCAGAGTAATAGCGGTACCGATACTGATAGTAATGTTTTCATGTCCTCCGCGTCACCTTCTCCTTCTCCTCCACCGCCTGTGCCACCGACAACAACAACAAAAGAAGAAGAAAAGAAATGGTCCCATTCCACATCCATGAGGCGAAAACCAACCGCGGAGGAAATAGAACAAGGTAAGGGCAAATTTCACGTCATGCTGACTGCAAACGAGCAATCCTACGTGGCTTGGCAATCTAGAATTATGTATCAGAGATACTTGAAACTGTTGAGCAGCGAAGATTCGGGCGCGTTTGGCGGGTTTACGAGAGTGTTGCACAGCGAACGCGCGGATAATTTGATGGATGAAATTCCAAGCGTGGTAGTTGATCCGTTACCTAAAGGTGTCGATGAAGGGTATGTGGTTTTAAATCGGCCATACGCAATCAAGCAGTGGTTGGAGAAGTATAATTTCGCGGAAGAGTATGTCTTCATGACCGAACCGGACCATTTATATTTAAGACCGATTCCGTTGTTGGCGCAACCAAAACTCGCCGCTGCTTTTCCGTTCTTTTACATAAATCCGAAAGATCCGAAGTTCACACCTATTGTACAAAAATTTAACAAAGTAAACGCGGATTTGAAAGATTTTGCGCCGATTGGGAATTCGCCGGTGATGATTCACAAGGATGAACTGAAGAAAGTCTGTACGGTTTGGGACACTTTAGCGATTAAAATGAAACAGGACCCGGAAACTAACTCGGCGTTCGGTTGGGTCTTAGAAATGTGGGCGTATAGCATCGCCTCCGCGCAAGTTGGCGTGAAGTACGATTTAGTTCCGGAATTCATGTTGCAACCGCCATGGGATAAAACCGAAGAAGTTCCGGGTGGTAAGAAAGGATACATTCTTCACTATACGTACGGCCAAGATTTCAACGAAAAAGGAAAGTTTACCCCAGGTAAAGTTGGAAAATGGCATTGGGATAAGAGAGATTTCACGTGGAAGAAACCTCCGAAAGAAGGCTTTGAGATGCCGCCAGAAGGGACTCACCCTTTGACCATCAAGCTGATGGAAATGATAAACGACGGGATACGTTCCATCCCGAATTGGTAGTTTTAGAGTATTAGTCATGTGGAAAGAGAGAGAGCTGCCTAGTTCATATAGATTCTTACTGCACGTGCTCCTTGCGCATTCGTTCGCCCTCTTCCATATCTCTTTTCACCAGAAGACTTATTGAAGACCAAATTTTTTTATAATCACTAATTATAACCACCACAACCTCTTTCTTTCTTGGAACACACGCCGCCGCAAAGAGAGAGAGTGAGTGAGAGCGAAATCTAGAAGAAGAAGATGATGAAGCAACATCTTCTTTAGTGTGAACGCAGAGGCAATTGCAAGAGGAATACCAAAAAAACAGTAATAGGAAGAAAAAGAGAGAGAGAGAAGGAGAAAGTCGTTACGAGATAAAGAAGAGATGGAGGAAGATTTATTTCTAAAGCGAGAAGTTTTAGAAAAGTTACGGCGAAGAAACGAAGAAGAAGTCCTTCCGTTCGTAGAGATCTTCGCGTCTCACAGGAAAGCGCGCAAACGATGCGAAAAGTTACAGCACGAGGTTCAACAGTTGAGAAATAAAACCGCAGAGTTGAGCGGGAAAAATGTTGGACTGATGAGTGCTTTGACGAGAGCGCAAGAAGAAAACGCGAAAGCGAAAACGAGCAAAGAAAATTCCGCGAAAGTCTCGAGATTGCAAGAAGAACTGACCGAGGCGCACAAGAAAAATGTGGAAGTTATGGAAATGGCATCGACTGCGAATCGCGAAAAAGAGAAAGCAAAGACTGAGTTGGAAACGACGTCGAACGAGTTAAAAAACGCGAAAGCGGCGTTGAAAAATTTACGCGAGTCGTGCGCAAACTTGGAGAATGAATTGAAAACGGCGCAGAAAGCGGCGGAGATCGCCGGAGCAGAAGCGGAAGAGAGGAAGGAAGATAAACTGACAGCAATCGCGCGCGTAGAAGAATTGAAAAAGGAAAATCAACAACTCGTGGAAAGAGTGATGGAGATGAAAATGAAAGAAGCGGAGAAGATGAACGAAATCAATGAGTTATACGAAGACTTGCAGAGACAAAAGAAGGCAAGCGAATTGAAATCGATTGCGAACGAAATGAACGCGACGGCATCCGCAAGTATGCGTGGTCTATCGTTGGATTCGTCCTCGTCTCCTGGTTTTGGAGATTCGTTCGCGGGAAGTATTCCGAGTCGAGAACAGTTTCACTGTCAGGCGAATCAAGGCGCGACTCATCGAGTGTCTTTCTTCAGATCGGGTGAAATATTAGGAACGTGTGGAGACGACAAGCGCGTCGCATTGGTGAATGCAAATTCAGGGCAAGTTTCTTCGTATTTAGAGGGTGCTTTAGGAAGTCTTTTGGATCTCTCATTCTCCCCGGATGATAACTTCTGTTTGGGATGCGGCACTGATAAAGCTATTCAGCTCTGGGAACTATCGAGTGGACGCGTGCGACATCGAATGACTGGACACGCGGATAAAGTCGTCGGTGTGGAATTTTGTCGCATGGATAAGCAAAGAGCGATTTCGTGCTCGCACGATCGAACCATTCGAGAGTGGGATTTACACAAAGGCATATGTTTGACCTCTACGCCGTGCGCTTCAAACGTGAATACGGTCGTGTATGGGGACACTTCCCAATTCGTCTTGAGTGGTCATTTAGACGGTGGTGTGAGGATTTGGGATCTGCGATCGCGCGGTGGACTATCTACAAATGAGAAGAAAGCTGTTCACGAGCAGCAAGTAACCTCGATACAGCTGTTACCAAACGAACGCGAAATTTTGACATGCGGGCGTGACAACGTGATTCGAATATTAGATTGCAGAACGCTCGAGGTTTCCGCGGAATTCTCTGCTTCGAATTTCCGCGTTGGAACGAATTGGACGAATCCATCTTTTTCGCCTAATCAATCGCATATCGCTTGCGGCGGCGCAGATGGAGCCGTTTTTATCTGGTCGGCGACCGATCGCGTGCTGAGAGCGACGTTGCGGAAGCACAACGCTGTCGTCGCGACGACCGCATGGAGCCCATCTGGATTAGCGAGTTGCGATAAAAACGGGAAATGTATCTTATGGAGTTGATCGCTTATATTAGAATCTAGTACAGTTAGCATATTATATAAGATTACGAACACTATTGTTTTTTTTTCAAAGAGAGTGTCAAATTAAAGAGCGCTAATGGTTGAAATATCCTCACTGGTCGAGAGCAACGTCTTCATGGATTGAAGGTTCTCCGACCAATTCGACAGGCTATTTTTCAACTCGCTCCATTGGTCCCTCCCAAACACTCTTTGCGTGGCTCGAGTGATTATGCACACCTCTCTGACTTGATCCAATTTTCCGTCTACTAAACCGGAAGAGATGCCGCGAACAACCCACTCTTCGCATTCTTTCGAGTCAATCTTCAACTTGTCGCAAATTTCTTTGTACGAGACTTCGCCCCCACCGTTTCGAATGCCACCTAATGACATTAATCGCATTTTCGTCAGCGTTTCCTCCTCGTTCAAACCGAGATCTTTCAAAACTGCCCCGTTGCTCTTCGCAAACGCCAAGTAATCCGAAACGTCTTTCGTTAAAAATATTTCCAACAACTCAAATACCTTCCCGTTGGACGATTTCAACGCTTGAATGGCTTTATAATCCAGCAAATCGCAGCTAAAGCTTGTTTTCAAGCGGATGAAACTCGCGATGGCATCTTTGGCCGCCGCTGAAGATTCTCCGAGAGCGCTTTCGCTGTTTTCAAACGTTGCCAAATATTTCAACATAAACTCCATCGCCTTCTCCTCTTTACCACCCATACCGCTCAATAAATTCGCAATCTCTAAATACACGTTTCTCTCCGACCCGTTGTTATTATTCATCTGTTTCCACTCCTCCATGGACTCCTCCACGTGTTCGACTAAAGTTCCCACCACGTGTTCCATGTTTGCTTTTTTCACGTATTCGATTATTCGACAAAACAACTTAAACTTCGTCTCTAAATCGCTCGCCAGGTTGTATAACTGCATCAAAATTCTCGATCTCGACTCTACTTTCGACGTCGCGCTCTCCATCGCCTTCTCTGCGATCATATCGAACGCTTTCTTTCTCTCCGTTTCCACTTCAAATCTTTCTGCGACCGTGGCGGCGATGATAAACACCGTCTCCACGTCCTGCGCTTTCGCATCGCTGAACAACTTATCGTTGTTCTCCAACAACTTCCCAATTAACTGGCAATCCATCGGTAACTTCGAGCACTCCTCCGCGTGTTTCTCCGCCTCCTTTGCCGTTTTCTTAGTAGTAGTACTATCGTCGTCTTCTTTCCAGTCTTTTTGGTAATCGCCCCCGTGGGCAATCGTGTACACGAATCTCGCCGCGTTCGCGATCGGTTCCTTGTCGTCTTGGCCGACCACCACGCACGTTTGTTTGTGTGTTGACATCGTGAGAGATGGAGAAAAGTCTCTGCTTCTCGCGTTTATGCGTGTGTGTGTGTGTGTATATTTCTTCTTTTCTTTCTGAAGAAGAATGATTGAACGTTTCCGCAGCCCTAGAGTGTCATTTCTCCAGGAATTCTCCTTTTCTCGCCTTTTTTTGCTTTGCTCCTATTTGGGTCGACGAGCTGCTCGTACAAAACTTTCAAAAAAATAAAATCCTCTCATCATCAACTCTCTTGCGAAGAACTTTCTCATCATCAGTACTCGTCGCGTCGTCATAAAAAGAAGAAGAAGAAGAATGGCATCATCGCTCTCAAAGAGCACGACTCTCGGAGGAGCGAGAAGAGATTTGGTGTCGAGATTGTTGGTGAATGAATCATCGAATGCTACGACGAATTCTTCGTCGTTGTTTTCAACGAACCCATCATTTTTTCCAAGAACGAACGAGAAACAAGAAAATCATCAATACGGAGGAGGAGCTTCGGCGATATCGACGACGACCACTGGGGTTGAAGATTTCGAACGAGACATCTGGCCGCAAATTGTGGACGGGAACGCGTTCGAGAATCAACTGATTGTTTTGAATTTCCTCCCTACTGGGTGTGAAGGTATCGACGACGTTTTAGCGGGAGGGACCTCGGAAACTGGTGAAAGCTTAGGAGGTGGTTTACGACAAGGCCAAGTGACGGAAATTACCGGCGAGTGTGGGAGCGGGAAGACGCAGCTGTGCTTGTCTGCGGCAGCGAGTGCGGCAACGTTAGGGCACAGAGTCGTGTTTGTGGATACGAATGGGGTTTTCTCGGCGGAAAGGATCAAAGCGTTTCATCGGAATTTTTGGTCCGACGAGGCGACGGAGGAGGAGATTACCGCGCACTTGGATAAAACGTTAGAGTTGATTGCAGTGCACGACGTTCACGACGTGTTTACGCTTTTACATTTGCTGGATCAGTTGCAACAAGATGCAAGCGAGGAAGACGATAATCCGGAGAAGTCAGATACGATGGGTTTGTTGGTGATTGACTCGTTGTCGCTTTTGTTGGCACCTCTATTAACGAGAGCGCACCATCAAGGCCACACGGTGATGACGATGGTGGCGGTGATGTTGAAAGCGATCGCATCGGAAAGGAAAGCGGCGGTTTTATACACGAACCATACCGTGGCGGACAGTTCCTCGACCGGGGATTTCAATAGCGTTGGAAATTATGGCGCGCATAAATATCACCAACAACAAAATACGACGAGAGAAACGACGACGAGTAGTTTGAAACCAGCTCTCGGCGTGCGATGGACGTCTGTCCCTCACCGTCGCTTGCAGCTCTCCAAAGTCAACGGACACCAAGAAGGTGAATTCGCTACCGCGGGAGAAGACTTTACAAACCCTCCGGAATGTACAAAAATAAAAGCCGAGGTTGTTTACGGAGGCGTGCAAAACAAAAACGGCGGTTGCGCGTATTTTCAAATCCAACAAAACTCTCTGCAAACCTTGCCTCAAAGCTTTGTTTAGGCAGAAAAGCAGCGCTGTATAAAAGAAGACGTACCATATTATTAGCCCGCGTGCACGCGTAGATTTAGCACAGCAGCGCGAGTAGTTTCTCGATTGAGGATTTGTACTATAAGTAAAATATTGAAAGAGCAAAGCACATAAAAATTTTTTGTCTGTACTCGTAACCCTCAAAAAAAGGGCGTCTGCGTGCGCGAATTTTAACTCCCATTTTGAAGATGATGTTGATGTCAGCAACCACACCACCAACTTCAACGATTACGACGAGTAGTCGTCGTACGTTCTTCCCTGAATCCTCTGCCACGGTCGCGCGTTTGCGACGACACGCAATGCGACGACCAGGGACGACGAAGACGACGACGACGCAATGCGCAGCTCGAAAAGAAGAAGATAATGGTTGTTTGGAAAGAAGAAGAAGAAGAAGAAAAAGCGTCGCACTTCACTCCTGGAAAGGACGAGGAGGAGGAGGAGGAGGAAAACGCGGTGGAGATAATGCGTTGGAACCGCCGAACGCTATTCTGGAAAACTTTGCATCGGACACGAACAACGAAGAAGACGTCATCAACGCTCCAGCGACTTTAATTAACCCACTGCTGAAGAAACAGAGAGACGCGACGAACGAGGAGGAAGAGAGCGAAAGAGTCAAAGCAAAGCCAATCGTCAATCCGGAAGATTTTACGTTGCAACCGGGAGAAGTGTCGAAGTTTAAAGCTCCGACGACGACGGTTGAAGATTTACAGCTCTCCGGGTGGTATTTGAAGGCCATCTTGACTGCGGATGTGTACGACGTGGTGGTCGAGACGCCGCTGGAACTCGCCGCTCGATTATCAGAGAGAGTGACGGCGAGCGTACCAATGACACCAGGAGGAGACGCGCAGAAACAGAAGAGAATATTCTTAAAAAGAGAGGATTTACAGCAAGTCTTTTCGTTTAAGATTCGCGGAGCGTATAACAAGATTAAGAATTTGAAGAAGGAGGAGTTGGAGAGAGGAATTATAACCGCGAGCGCCGGGAACCACGCGCAAGGCGTTGCTTTGAGCGCAAAGACGTTGGGTATTAAAGCTGTGGTGGCTATGCCAGTAACTACTCCGAAAATTAAAGTAGAAGCCGTTCGAAGACTCGGCGGTGATGTTGTTCTCATTGGCGAGAACTTTGACGAAACCGCAGCGTACGCAAAGAAACGATCTGTGGACGACGAGATGACATTCATTCCACCGTTCGATGAACCGTACGTCATTGCGGGTCAAGGTACTTGTGGGGTCGAAATTTTGCGACAATTACCGACGGCTAAAGCGGTATTTATTCCCATCGGAGGTGGAGGTTTGATTGCGGGCGTGGCGACGTATTTGAAGACGATTGCGCCAAAGATAAAAATTATTGGCGTCGAGCCGAGCGGCGCAAACGCCATGGCACAGAGCCTCGACAGAGGCGAGCTCGTGAAACTATCCAAGGTCGATGGTTTTGCAGATGGGGTTGCTGTCAAAGAGGTTGGCGTGAATTGCTTTCAGCTTTGTCAACAATGCGTCGACGGGGTGATGATGGTTCGTACCGATCAAACTTGCGCGGCGTTGAAGGACGTATTCGAAGATACGCGTTCGATTTTAGAGCCGTCTGGGGCGCTTGCCGTCGCCGGTGCGAAGGAGTGGTTGAATGCGAATCCAGATTTTGAAGGCGACGTTGTTTGTATTACGTCCGGGGCAAACATGAACTTTGACAGATTGAGAGTTATCTCGGAAATTGCCGACGGTGGTTCCGGTACGGAAGCGACTTTGATTTCCGCGATTCCCGAAGAAAATGGCTCATTTAAAAGGTTCGTCACCTTAGTCGGCGAGGATACAAACTTCACGGAGTTTAAATATAGAGTTCAGAATCTTAGTGGCGATGGTAAGAAGAGTTTAGCGAAAGTTTTATATTCGGTGAATGTAGAGAGCGAGACGCAACTCCAAGCATGCATAGCGCGCTTGAGGTCGAATGGTATTCCTACGGAGGATTTCACTAAGGATGAAACGACGCAAACGCACTTGAGAAATATAACTGGTGGTGCTTCGAGTATTCCGAACGAGCGGTTATATAACATTGCTATTCCAGAGAGAGCGGGAGCGTTGGCAAACTTTTTAGATTTCATATCGCCGAGATGGAACGTGTCGATGACCCATTATCGTGCAGGAGGACAACGAGAAGCGTCCGTCCTCGTGGGAATTCAAGTTCCGGACAGTGAATTAGCGGAGATTGAAGCAGCTTTAGATGGGTGCGGTTACGAATACTCGTGCTTGCAAAGCAACGCGGCTTACAACATGCTCTTTGAAGATAATTAAGTATGTAATCAAACTATTTTGTGTAGAATCAGTAGAAAAATATTGTCGGCGGTCAGACTATAATTTTAAAATCAATTCTAGGAATCGTCACGTGGTAACATCCAATATCCACATCGAACTTCGGTTTTCGCTTACTCTCTATGACTCCTTCCGCATCGGGCGCTCTTTTCTTCACGTCCCATCGGACCGCCGCGGAGACTCTTTCGTGCGGCTTCACCTCGTACTTCCTCAAACTCTTTGTCGCTTGGTCCCAATGCCTC
>Ga0114997_10000269_pt1 | contig 41659 bp, 36 predicted proteins | sample ArcticOcean_MG_C_2_FD_87045 | JGI IMG/M metagenome (GOLD analysis project Ga0114997, IMG submission 87045) | Marine microbial communities from western Arctic Ocean - ArcticOcean_MG_CB4_136 | ecosystem: Environmental > Aquatic > Marine > Oceanic | place: Arctic Ocean: Canada Basin | collected... | reverse complement strand
GGAACATAAACAAAAGAAACATTGAACCCCGTGCGGGTTCCCATCGTTTCAAAAACAATGCAACCACAACTGATGTGAGAGCAGCTTGTAAAAAGAGCGATTGTAATCCAATTTCAAGAGCAGTGTTGTAGTTCTCATACTCGCAGAAATCGATTGTTCCTGAATAACAATAACTTTTCAGAGGAGCAATCCATAGGTTAGCATAACGAATCATCAGGAGCGTAACGGTCCATGCTGCTCCAAGCCCGAACACGATTAAGGCCTGTGATCGGATTCCATCGCGACCTGACTTTGCATTTGCCCAAGCTGACCAGACGGGGGCGCTGACCGACATCATCAATCCAATGAACAACCCGATGTGTGTTGGAGAAAGGAGGATGTCAGTATTTTCTTCAACGCCCAATGTTTCATGCCAGATAAGGTCGCCAAACCCAGAAACGGCAAAAACAATTATGCCATAAACACCAGGTTTGTGTTGATTTTCGATCCCCCTTAGTGTCTTGAAAGGTTCCGAAACAAGCTGTCGCATACCCCCTTCAGGCATAATCGCATAAATCATGTAAGTTCCATATGCAGCAGAACCTGAATACCAAACAGCATGCCATGGGGTGAAGAAGGTATCATCAACCGAACCAGCGATGTGAGCAAACGCGTCGATAAGAAGGCCAATAAGACACCACATACCGAGAATAAGAATGATTGGATCATAGAATTTCTCACCGATCTTAGGCAGTCCATTCAGTTTCCTATGAAGGAAATACCCAACAACTGCAGCCAGAATAAGAGAACCAAAAAAGACTACAGGAAAACTTGTAATGAGATGTGAACCTTCATGATTACCAGCCATAGAAGTAGCATTAACCGCTTTGGTATAATATTGATGGGTTATACACAAAGGTATTTCCCATTTTGTTGAGATTCAACTTTTCCCAAGATAAAACTCAGTTTGAGATTCAGTACAATCAGAAACAACCCTCTGTACACCCTCTGATGGGAAAATCACGCGTCGGTACCCTAGATGTCGTTAATTCTTGTAATTTTGAATACTGAAGATGTCACGTTAGTAAGACCTCGATCCTTCTCATCTTCTAAATCGATTTTCTCTAAACACTCTAACTCAAACCCGTCAGAAAACAGACCCCTCACATTATCATCATGCAAAGCGAACGGTGGCCCTTGCATTTGTTCTTGTGGATAAGCGAAAGTGATTAGCAAACCAACTGCGCCTGATTTCGTCTGCTTGCGAATCTGGTTAACGTAGTCTTCCCTGTTTGATGGCTCAATAGCAATCAAAGCAGCTCGATCATACCAAGCATCTGCTTGAATTACTCCAGCATCAAGGTCCAAGACATCTCCTTGGAAGATGGTGAAAGGTTGGCTTGAGAATTTCCTGTGCTTACCGATTTCAACGCTATCAAATTCCAACTGGTTTTCCGCAAAAAATGTCTCGACTGCTTGCTGTACCATCTCGAGGCCAACAACAGTGTAGCCCTGCTTTGCCAACCAAAGCATATCCAGTGATTTACCACACAATGGAACCAAAACATTACCCTCTTCAACCGCATTTATTTTTGGCCAGTTTTTTAACAACAAATCGTTGTATATTTTCCGGTGCCAGCCAATTTTTTGGCTTTGCCAACGGTCATGCCAAAATTCCATGACAAGCCCACTTTGATGCTTTTTATGAATCCTTCTTTCAAAGCAGATTAATCAAATTCGGATAATTCGCATGGGTCTATCCTAATACCACTTGAAACGGATTTACAATTTCAAAGGGCTTTCAGTGCGTCCTTCGATAGGCTACGGATGCGCTATGGCTGTATAGCATATATCGGTCATTACATGCCATTCATATCTGAATCCATGGATTGAGTATGTCCCGATTGAGGAGAAGTGGCATTGAACCACATGCTCATCTCGTGTGCGCTATCCCACAATCCAATTCTGGCAGAAATAATAGTATTATTATCGATGAGTAATACGTGCGGGATAGAAGAAACTGACAAATTTCTGGATAATGCTGGGGCGTGTAAAAATGGGCGGTCTACCGAGCGATTCAGTTCACCTTCAATCATGAGGTGCCATTCAGTCATATTCGAACTATCATTACCTTCTTGTTTGTTAAAAACGAGTAAATGTTGATGATGTTTTCAAAATATTTCATAAGTTTGAACCATCAACCAATCAACTCGGATAAGTTGGAAGGGGTTATCCGAAACCCTTTACTTTGATGTGAAATCAGTATCCTCTAGAATATACTCAGTGATTCCATTAAAATTCTATTCTTCTTGAGTGAATTGTAAATTTGAAGGGGAAAATAATAATTTCAAACCTAAAAACAGAGCTAAAAATCCAGTACCACCTGAAACATATAACAACCAATATGGTTTTTCTAATTGTGATTCCGTTTTTATGGTTAATTCCTCAACTTTATCATCATCGCAATCATCACCAAAACAATATGTATTAATTGCATCCATGTGTGAATCCGTTTTTACAATTACTGTAAATGTTCTATTTTCAATTAATGTTTCATTCTCATAAATTAAGTCAGTATATTCATATGTCCCAATATCAGATGTATCATTAAAATATATTTCATATGTAACCGCACAATTAGGAGTTTTATTCCCAGTTTCATCTATACACGTTCCATTTGATGTCCATGCTAATAATGTGCCTGAATCCCAATCATCTGTGCCATTGAAAAGTCCATCCCCATCGGAATCATGAACTATGCGATGTGTGACATTTTCACGTTTATCCAAATTAATCCAATAAATACTATCTCCTAACAATATATTTGCAGTATTTGGCTCGACATTTAATTGCTTTATATTTGTAGTCAATGCACTTGCATCATGTGAACTTACTGGTGGTACAAACACTACAAAAATTAGAAATAAAACAAGAATTCTGTTTGAACCTGCTCTGGTCATGTTGGTCCCACGGCACCAATGCATAAATAAAAAACGCTGTATTGGGTCTTATCAATGGGCGTACCAAAAATGGAAAGTCCTGTTAAAATGCAGAATAAAGAAGCATTAGTTCTTTTATTCTCTGTTTTGGTTGTAATAAGTATCATTACTACTTCAGTTTTCTTTTTAGATACCAAGGAAAATAATGAAAATACAAATTCTATTTTTAATGATGGAGATCCCCTATTACAAGGTGAGGAGCATGACCATAGAAATTCATCTCAGCATAATTTATCCTCTGGAAATGTAGAACTATTAGATTTTGAACCACTTACAAACCCAGGAAATGCTGAAATTCAAGTTGCTACAGCACCTGATGGAAAAACCTATGTTTATCAAGCAGGGTGGTCAGAATTCCATATTACTGATGTATCTGATCCTAGAAATATTACTCAAGTTGGGAAATATTATGACCCTAATACACAGGTTTTAGACATAAAATATATTCAATATAATGATAGAGAATATGTAATTACTCAAAATCAATTGATAGATCCAGGATATGCAGATCCAAATGTTGGAGAATGGCAAGATCCCATGCAAGTATCTGTAAATTTAATTGATGTAACTGACAAGACAAATCCTATACATGTTGATTCCTGGTATGATGTCGATCACCCAAGTGGGCCACATAATCTCTATACCCATATGATTGACAATGAATGGTATATATTTGTTGCAAATCCCGATTATGATGATTGTGATACTGCTGTAGGTGAAGCTTGTGGTGGAGTGACTATTGCACACCTAAATTTACAAGGCTCTGCTGCGAATAGTTTACCTGGAGTTCGTTCTTCAGGTGCTGGTCACACAGTAATTAAAGTTGGAGAGTATGAAGTTAATTGGGCATCTACCAATGGAGGCTGGATTTATATTCACGATATGACTGTACAATTATGGCCTGGTGATGATACAGAAGACCCCAGATATGGAAGGACATACATCTATGGGGCATATTGGGAGGCTGGACTTAGAATCGCTGATGTTTCTGATGTACCTCATCCAACTAACTCTGAGGGGTTATATCTTACAATGGCTGTAACATGTAAGGCAGGATTAGGGAATCCTGTAATGTGTAGATGGAAAGCTCCTGAAGTAGGACAATGGATGGAATTTACAGATTTCGATAATGATGGTTTACCAGATAGTGGAACAAATGGAAATGAAAATGGAGGACGAGCATCCTATATCCACTATACAGAGCCATTTCCAGAAATGGTGGATGCCAGCCATCTTGGATATGATGGAAAAAGACATCTAACTCTTGCTGCTACTGAAGTTCTTTCTACGAATGTAGGTACAGGACTCACATATCTTATTGATACTACAGAATATAAGATGGAAAATGGAAATTTAAGATTTTTACCTAAATTAATTCATGATTGGGAAATACCATATGCTGAAGATCATTGCTATGGTGCTGATTGTGAAGCACATCCAAGTGCAGAAGAGTGGTTGTTATTCAGCCCACACAACCTTGATTCTGAATATTTCATTACAGATGAAAATACAGATACATCTCATGGAGGTGGATGGGATGGAAGATTATACCTTTCACATTATCATGCAGGTTTATGGGTAATTGATATTGAAACATTAATGGCTGCTACAGAGGAGGATAATAAAACCGATATTTATGCTAAATCAACTATCGCTTACTATATGCCTCATGGACAAGATGGAGAGCCTTTAGATTCAGATTACTATGATTTTGGTTGGACTCCGTTTTTATGGGCAGCAGAATGGCAAGATGGTATAACATATGCATCATGTATCACTACAGGATTATATGTCATGCAATTAGATATTGATATTCCATATACTAATAATTAGGTGTGAAAAATGTATAAAACGAAATTCACATCTATTATTCTAATTTCATTCTTCCTCTTACCAGGATGTTTTGAAGCTCCAATAGAAGAAGATAATGATGTTTTTTTTGGAATTGATATTGATAGTAAAGATGTTCCAATGTTTACCCTCATAAATGAAAATAGTACTGAATTTAATTTAACTGAATTTGAAGGCAAGGTAGTTGTGATTTCTTTTGTATTTACAAGATGTCCTGATGTTTGTCCAGTGGTTGTTCAATCATTAAAATGGCTCTCTCAACAATTTCCTGAAGAATATCATTCTGAATTAGAAATTCTTGCGATTACAGTGGATCCATGGCTAGATACCCCTGAAGCAATGGGGCAATGGAAAGAAAATATGTCTGCTGATTGGAACTTTCTTTCTTGGGATGTTGATCCAGACAACGATGGCACTTTTAATCCTGAAGAAGTTTGGGTAATGGAAGATGTTTGGGGTGCTTTTAACGTGGGCTTACAAACGTACAAAGCTAACGAAGAAAATAATACAGGTACAAGTGCACGTCACCACCCTTACGAATATTTTGTTGATCACTCAACATCCACATTTATCTTGGATAAGAATCTAAAACAACGAGTAGAATGGATGGATTTAGATTGGGTTCCAGAATTAGTTGTTAAAGATGTAAGAATATTGCTTGATGAATAATACTACACTCTTCTTCGAAGTTTTTCCATCATTATATCTGCATCCCCTAATTTATCTAAACATAATTGTAATTCCCCAATATTCATTGCTTGTGATGCTTCCGCAATGTATTGTTCTGCAAACCTACGTTGTTCATCGAGAAGATCAATTCTCAACTCTTCACATTTTGCCCTTAAAGTAGACCACTCTTTCTTAGCAAAGTCTAATAATTCATTTCCTTCTGAAAATGCTTCAAGATTTGATTCTAAGGAGTCATTTAAACGTTGTAATAATGTTGCTGCATGACTCCATTCTAAATTATCTGCTGATTTTTCTACCTCTTCTAATCGCTTATTCCATTCCTCTTTATTAGCAAAATCCTGCCATTTTGATTTGATTTTTGACCTTTGCCGAAGTGCTTTTCTAATATAATCCATTGACTCTCTCTCTTTCTCTAATTGCCTTAGAATACTTTCAGCCAAACCTCTTCCCAAACTATAATCCCCTTTTTCGATTGCAGTTTCTGCCCGATGTAAGTTTTCATTCCATAAATCCAAATTTAAACCTTCAGTTTCTTTCAATTTTTGTTTGACTGTTTCAACTGCTTGAATTCCAATTTCAGCATTTCCTTCTACAGAGGATATTTGAATTGGAATTGAAATCGCACATTCATATGCTTGTTTTGGTTTTTCATTTTCTAAATTCATTATTGCTTCATTTAATAATGATTCCAAACTATCTATTGCCTGTCCTTCATGTTCTCTAAGTAATCGTTTCGATTCACTAATTGCTGTCTCTGCTTTTTCCCACCATTCACAGATTTCATTAGCTTGTTTTTTAGATAGACGAAATAAATATTCACCCTCCTCTAAACTTCCTAATTGTATCTCTCTTTCTGCTTGAATGAACGTTTTACGTGGTTTTTTTACAACGGGGGCTATTTCTTCAGCATTGGAGATTACCATTTCTGTATCCTCTCTTATCTCTCTAATGTCTTCTTCAAGACGAATCACTCTAGTCATTGAATCTCTTGCCCTAGATAAGATATCAAGTCCATATTCTGGATCTAAATGTCCTTCTTGTGATGCTGAAAGAACCAATGATGCAGCCTGATCTACTGATCTACCTTTGGATCGATGAATTAATAATTCACCCTCAATTAAATCTAATTTCTGTTTAAATTCTTTCCTCACAACTCTATTTTCATCACTACCAAACCAATCTTTTAAAGATATTAATAATCCTATAAAGATAATTATTAATCCTAAATAATTATTTTCAAATCCCTGCGGAATTAATACCGATAGCCCTGCAAAAACACCAATAAATCCCATAATTGAGCGATATCGTACAACTTTATACTCTCCAAATAATATTGTTCTTGATGAATATAATAGTGCAACAGAACATCCTATTAATAAAACTCCCCCAACTAATTTATACTCTAATTCAAAAAGTGAATTAGAACCTAATACTGCAAGTGGGAGCCAAAAAACACTTGTGGCCGCGCCAAGTCTAGAACGTGTAGTAGAGTTTGAAACTGAAAGGTCTGGAATTATTCCTGCCCACAATAAAGCAATCACTACTGGAGTTATTACTTTCAACGGATCGGTATTATTGCTGAATATAGGCCACATGCACCAAAATGCCGTAATAAATAAAATAAAACCAGAGAAGAATGACAATCTTTCGATTCTATTTTGAAGTAGTAATTCTTCTTTTTTAATTAATTCAGAAATAGATTGCAATGAAATCACCCTTATTCAAATTTTATGTTTTGATATTGTCCTTAGATTCAGTTTCACTCTTAGTTGATATTTTCTCATAAAATAATTGTAAGTAACCACCACGGTTTAAGAATATCAAAAATAAGATTATAACTAAAATCAGAAATATGCTGTTTAAGAAGAAACTTTTTTGGTCATTTTCAGACTTGAAATTAAATTCATATGTTTCATTAAATTGAATGATTTGTGATTCAAATGTCAAACTATAGTTTACATCTAAATTTTCAGATTCGTTTAAATTGAATTTCAAAGTAATATTTGTATAACCAAAACCACTAATCGTGGCCCCTGTCCCATTAGAATCCAAACATTTGTTTTGAATACAAATTATCGCATCATAAGGAGATCCTCCAATATTGACTAATCTAAATTCTAATTCATTTTCTCCAACAATTAATTCTCCTGAAGGTACTACTACTTCTGTAGAAATAATATTTATTACTGGTGACGGTGAAATATGTATTTGATGAAAATCTTCAACAGTATTACCTACACTATCTGTCGCATTAATGGATACTTCGTGTATTCCAACTTCAAGTATAGGTAGTGAAACTGATTTTATTCCATCCCATCCAATTTCATTACTATCTGCTAAAACCTCTCCATCTAAATTGATTACGAACCTTACGTCTTCTATTGCATTAATATCATCAAAACTAGAATTTAAATCTACCATTAGTTCATCTCCAAAATATATGTTATTCATCGGATCTAATATCTGATATTGATTCATAAATTTCATTTTAATTTTAGGTGCAGAGCCATCTAAAACAGTAATATTCCATGATTTAATCCAATCATTTGCAACTTCATCTGAAATCCTCATATTAAATTCCCAAATAGCTAATTCTCTTTGTTCATGATGTTGATCATACATCGCATAATGAATATTCGTATTTTTCCCTTGCCAAAATGCCACATCCATTTCATTTCCTTCTGCGGCCCATCCATCAATATGGTTTGATGACCAAAATACAAATGGTTCCGAAGGTCCGTCATCTTCTAATGATAGATTAAACAATAACATTTTACTAGATTCTACTAACAATTCTTCACATTCTAATAAATTAGTCTCAAGTGGTTTGTCAATACATTCAGCATCACCAAATAATTCAATGGCGTTTGGTGGAGTCGAATCTAAATACCAGCTTTTATTCCATAAATTTGTTAATCCTTGTGGATCTGTACATTCTAATGTCGTTTCAATAGACTCATCCGATAAAAATCCTAATTCTGTGAAATTTACTATTACACTCATCTGAAGAAAGTCATGAATTATATTTCCAGATTTAAATTTCCAAAGGCATTCTAAATTAGGACCTAAACCAATATTATGGGAAGAATCAATAGAATTTGAACCATCAAAGGTAATATTAACATCTAATGGTAATGATAATCCAACATGGCCAATTACTACAGAATGAACTACCGGTGGTGTATTCTTTGCAAAAGTAATAGGCACAAATCCGCTAATTCCAGATGAACTTCTATTAAGATGAATCTTAGTTGGACTACCTTCTATCCAATTAGAATTTGGAGAATATCTAAATTCCCACTCAGAATGAGTTGTTATTTGCATATCTGCTAATTGTCTAATGTCATTCTGTAAAGGTATTTCTAATAATCTAGTTCCGGTAAAACCTGAATGAACCGATAAAGTTGCTGACTCATTCCACCCCCAGATTCCTAATTCAGCATCTATCCAGGCATTTACTGGCTTTACTAAATCTGAGACTATTGGGAAGTTTCCATCAACTTTACAACAACCTCCAAAATATGGATCTACCCATGCTTGTTCTTGCAACCAATTAACAAATAAATCTACTTCGCTATTTTGTAAAGTACCATCTTTATTTCCAAGCCAATAATCTATTTGTCCAGAAAGACCTAAAGATTTTGTTGGGAGTAAAGTAGTCCCTAAATGCATTGAAAATATATAATTTGCAGACCAACTTAAATTTATATCATTATTACTAGACATTGGATCCATAAACGATAATTCAATATTACCTCCAGTTACATTAACTTCTTCTTCAATTGGAAAATCATATGTTTCAGCAACAGATGTAAAATTAACAATAATAGATTCACTATCTGAATAGATCATAGATTTAGAATCCCACTCATTATATCCTTCATTTATTAATTTAAACCTTAAACTATGATTTGCCATGACAAATATTGATTCTCCAGAAAATAATGTGTTTTGCTCAAGTATTATACCAGACCATCCCTCAATTACAGATATTTCTGCTGAGTCTATTATTTGTCCAGTGTCAATATCTACAAAGTCAAATGTTAATTCAATTACATTATCTTGTGATTCTGATTCAGCAAAAGTAGATGGGATGGCATTAGAAAATAGACTAATACTAAAACATAAAACAATAAAAATTTCTCTTTTCATTAAATCACCTATCTGAATAAATAATGCATGAACCCTCATAATCAATTTCTAAGGGTATAATTTTATTATTGGAAAAAGCAGATTTTACTTTGATCATAGAATCATTATTACCCTCGAAAAGAATGAATCCGCCCCCTCCTGCACCTAATAATTTAGCTCCGTTAATACCGCAATCAAATAATTTTTCAAACATTAAATCAATCTCTTCTGTTGTAATATTGGGGCTCAATTCTTTTTTACAACCCCATGTATCATTTAATAAATTAGCCAAACCCGAATGATTTTTTTTCATTATCATCTCTTTGGCGACCTTAGCTTGATTTACTAATAAATCCAAACTTTTAATGTTTTTATGTGTCCTCTTATTTTGATCGTTTAGAATATTGTTTGCTAATCTTGTAATTCCAGTATACAATAATGCAAAATTATCTTTTAACATTAAATCTGTAGACAACTCCTCTATCATAACGGTTCCATTTGGATTAAAAGTAATATGATTACAACCTCCAAAAGCAGAAGCATACTGATCTTGTTTTCCAATCGTTTGCCCTAAAACCTCAATTTCAATCTTACATGCTTCTTCTGCTAATTGGGATGCATTGGGACTTCTTCCTGCAAAGTAATGTAATGCATGTAACAATCCAACAGTTACTGCAGATGATGAACCAAGGCCACTCCCTTTACTAGGGATCTCGGCAATTGTTGTAATCTCAACTCCTTTTGTAACTCCAGTCATCCTCATTGCTTCTTTTACTAATTGATGGTTTAAATTTTCAAAATTATCAACAACCTCCATTTCAGAATATGAAACTCTTACAGAATCATCGAATCTTGAATTGACAGTCACATATACATGTTTTTTCAAAGCAACAGAAGTTACACAACCTCCATTTTGAGAAGAACTGTAATATGCTTCTAAGTCTGAACCTCCGCCACAAAATGAAACTCTTAGGGGGGTTCGGCTAACTATCATCAAGGAGCGGACAAGGCTCTTATTCAAGAAATACACCCCTATTAGTTCGATTATTTTGCATTTCGAGATAGGGCAAGGGTTATTGACATGAATCATAGCCCATTAGGTGAAAAGAACATGAATTCGCTGATTACAATGAACGATTTGACGAATGATGACATTCATAGAATCCTTGTAGATGCTGAAAAATTATTACCTGTGGCTAAAGGAAAATTACATTTTCCATTACTAAAAGGTAAAATTCTCGGAAACTTGTTTTTCGAGCCATCTACTAGAACTAGAATGTCATTTGAAACTGCAATGAAACGCTTAGGGGGTGAAGTGGTAAACTTAGGTGCTGTGGCGTCTTCATCTGTCGTAAAGGGCGAAACATTACATGACACTATACGCATGGTTGATGGGTATTCTGATGTGATTGCATTAAGACATCCATTACAAGGTGCTGCGCAATATGCATCTGATTGTGCAAATGTACCAATTGCAAATGCAGGAGATGGGGCAGGGCATCATCCAACACAAACTATGCTTGATCTTTTTACAATTAAGCAAGCACATGGGCGTATAGAAAACCTGAATGTAGTATTAGTTGGAGATTTAAGATTTGGAAGAACTGTTCATTCACTTTCATATGCATTAGTACGTTTAGGTTGTAAACTAACGTTAGTAAGTCCAGAAAGTCTAAGATTACCTGATGAGATAATTAGTGAACTAACGGATCAGGGGGGAAAATTAGTGGTAACTGATGAACTTAAACCACAATTAGAAGATGCAGATGTAGTCTATATGACTAGAATCCAAAAAGAACGTTTTCCAGATGAAGACGAATATGTTAGAGTTGCAGGTATATACAAGTTGGACGCAGATGATTTATCATCTGTAAAAACGGATATGATTGTAATGCATCCATTACCACGGGTTGATGAAATTAATCCTGATGTTGATTCAACAAAACATGCTGCATATTTTGAGCAAGCATTTAATGGAGTTGTGACAAGAATGGCATTACTCTGTGATATGTTAAATATTTCAATACCGGATAAAATTGGAGGTGAAAATTAATGACTGCTGATGAACAATCTATGAGGAGAGTAACTGCAATAAGAAATGGAACTGTAATTGACCACATCCCTGGAGGAATGGTTCTTCAAGCATTACAAATTTTCAATATTGATGGGAGACAATCGAATCCTATTTCTTTAGTAATGAACGTTCCATCCAGAAAACTTGGTACTAAAGATATTTTAAAAATTGAAGATAGAGAACTTACTCAAGATGAATTAGATCGGCTTGCATTAATAGCACCAATTGCCTCAGTATCAATAATAAGAAACTATTCTGTCGCTGAAAAATTATCAATTAAATTATCTGATGAAATGGTTAATGTTGCATTTTGTGTTTATTCAAATTGTATAAGTAATTCTGTAAGGGAACCTTTGTCGCATCGTCTAAAGGTACTAAACACTGCTCCAATGACATTGCAATGCCATTATTGTGGAAGAAACCAGAATTTAGAAAGATTAGTAGAAAATTTACTGTGAGAATATGCGTATTATCTCTTGGAATGTAAATGGGATTAGGGCAGCTATTCGTAAAGGGATAGATGATTTTATTGAAAAGTTAAAACCTGATGTATTAATGTTACAAGAAATCCGTTGCTTAGAAGAACAATTACCTAAAGATTGGAGTCCCCCTGATGGAATGACTTATGCTTGGCACCCAGCAATACGCAAAGGCTATTCAGGAGTTGCGACATTTTCTAATAATAATTTCGAAATCATAGGAAAAGGCAAAGCAAATGATCGTGATGAAGAGGGTAGAGTTCTATTAACTAAACATGGTGAATTAACATTAATTAACATATATCTTCCAAGTGGAAGTTCAAAAATAGAAAGACAATTGTATAAAGAAAAATGGATGGAAGAATTTTTGATTTGGTTGAATGATTTTGTTTCACTTGATTCACCTGTAATTGTTGCAGGTGACCTAAATATAGCCCATACTGAAAATGATATATGGAATCCCTCTGGAAATCGAATGTCTTCTGGGTTTTTACTCCATGAAAGAGAATGGTTCGATAGATTACTTGAATCAGGATGGGAAGATGTTTGTAGAGAACATTTCGGAGATAAAAAAGGCCCATACTCTTGGTGGTCTAACAGAGGAAAAGCAAGGATTCTTGATCGAGGGTGGAGAATAGATTATTTTCTAGCAAATAAGGCAGCATCAAAACTAGTCGTAAATGCAGAAATTAACCGAGAGGGTGGTTTAACAGTAAGTGATCATGCACCAGTAATTATTGATTTGAAATTATGATTGTTCGACTATCCATTTTTTCATAATACATGCCTTACAAATTTTCTGACTTGTAATTTCACCACAAATCTCACAATCATTAGCAATCTTCTTTTTAGGTTTGGAATCATCATTCAATGTTGATTTTATATGAATCTCTTTTATTGAATCAGCAGAATGAACTAATCCATGACGTGTGCCTGGTACAGCATCTTCCATTCTAGCAACAACATCTCGATGTAATATCCTCAATGCCTGATGAGAATGGGGGCATTCATCATCATGAAAAGGTAAATCTAATGACATTGCATATGCTTGAACTTCTTGTTCTGGAATCCATCTAATTGGTACAATTCTTGGAGCCATGCCCTCTATAGGTGACCATGAATGTGGTGCTAATCTTAATGTCCGATCTAAATCTCCTTTTTGTAAATTCATTAATACTGTCTGAGCCATGTCATCTAAGTTATGTCCTAAAGCGACATAATGGGCATCTGCTTCAGATGCTAATTTATTTATCCCCTGCCTTCTAAAGACTCCACAAAATGAACAAGGTGACATCCCCTTAACTTCTTCATGTTTTTTACTAATAATTGGCATTATTTTAACCACATTATCCATCTCATCAAACCCTAAGGATTTATAACTCAAAGTTTTAAACTCAATTCCAAGAGAATTAGCTAACTTTTCTGCACATTCCATCGAGGGTTTTCTATAGCCTTCAATACCTTCATCTACACAACCCGCAATTAATATTACATCTCTTCTGTCTTTTAGAAAATGGTGTAATGTTTCTAAAAGAACTGCTGAATCTTTTCCTCCACTTATTGCAACCATAATCCTTGTAAATTGATTTTTTTCGCTTTTTGGAAGAACTAATTGTTTTCTTAATTCTCTTCCGATTCTTTTTCTAACACTACGGATTAAACAACTTGAACAATAATGTTGTCCAGAATATTCTTGAAATATAATGGCTGGATTTGGGCAACGGGAACATTGTGAAATATCAATTGCCGGCATTAATACTCGCAGCGAATCTAACGCTTCAATTCATCGGGAGGATTAAACCTTAGAAAAATAAAATAATTGATTGTTATTCTTTAATTCAAAATGATTACAAATAAGGTCATTAATACCATTCCACTGTTCCATCCTAACTTTAATTAATGGTAAGTGATAATATCTCAAAACTGTAGATTTATCAGGTAATGTCCAAGAAACCCACACTACATCTTCATCTTCCTCATCCTTTTTACCATTAAGTACAGAAGGTGCAGATGGATCCCAACATGAAATTAATATCTCTCCATGAATACCAATAACTCTAGAAAATTCATTCATTGCAGTTTTACTTAACTCAAATGGCAAATGGTGTAACACTGCTATTGAAATTATTGCATCGAATTCATTATTAGTAAATGGTAAATCACATACATCTGAAATTAATACCTTTGAACCTGACCTTCCTGCTTCTATCTCAGATTGAATCGTGGCATGTACCATACTAGGGGATAAATCCACTGCTGAAACATCAAAACCCATTTCATTTGCTAATCTTACATGCCTGCCATTTCCACATCCTGCAATTAATAGTTTCAATGGTATCTCTGGTTGTTTTAATTGTAATTTTTCCAACCATTCTATCACAAAACTCCATGGCTCTGTACGCTTTTTTCCAAAGTCTGAACCTATCGAATCATAAGCTAATTTAACTGATTCTCGTGGGTCCATATTATTCGCTAGAACAATTTAGATATGATTGCTTTGGATAATCCTACATAAACTTAATAATAAAATCCAATTAAAATATTGATTTTTCAATTGAAACATTAATCTATATCTTGTGAAATTAAATATAAAAAATTATATTCTTCGGATTATTCCGTTTTTTCAATAATCTGGGCTCAAAACTCCATATCACCCCAAAATATCTTGAACTAGCAAGAACACTATGCGGTTTGAGAATAGATGTTACAACGATTATTGGCATCCTTTTGTCAGATTCCAGGAGTACGATTTGCAGCAATTATCGATAATATTGGTAATGAATTGATGCAAACTTATAGTACTAATAGACAAGACGTTTCATTCATGGACTTTGGAGGGCTGTTGCAAACTCTTGATATGAGTTCAAAATTATTTGATATGGGTGATGCAAATCAATGCTGGATTGAATCAAAAAACGGCAGTATTCTTTTGTGTGCATTACCAGATCGAAAATACATCGGTTTGTTAACTACAGACAATCCAAATCTTGGTCGTATAAGTTATGAATTAAGTACAAAAAAAGAAGCAATTGCTCAATTAATATAGGATAGGTGGAAAAAATGTTTAGTTTACCCTCAGGAAATGAAGAAAAGAAAGGCCAAAATCCAGATTTAGGAATAAAAAGTAGTGAAATTGATTATGGATTAATTAGTTACTATTTACCAAAGACAAAGACCCCCTGCGGATATCGGCTTATAGCAGGTAGAGAGATTGTTGGGTGTTTGATACAATCAGGAAGAAAGAAAAATTACGTGGGCGCAAAAGCCGCCATCGAAGAACTTAAAAAATTAAGTAATGAAAATAACTTAAGAAGTGTTAGGCATACATGGACTCAAAAAGAATTTGCAGAAGTTGCTATTTTGATTCCAGCTGCATTCTATAATCTAAATTCAATTGCATGGGTTTCAACAAGACAATCATTCTCTGATGGTTTTGATTCATTACAAGCGAGCTCTTTTGTCGATACACTTACAGATAGGACGTCTGTTATTGGGGCATTAGTCTCACAACAAGGAATGGTTATTCATTCAAATGGAGAATTACCAGGAAATGTTGAAGATGTTGCTGCAACAATAAAAACAGAGTTAGATCGTTCTAACAAATTTGTAAATAAATTAGAATTACCAACATTAAATAGAGTTACAATGCATATGCAAGATGGTTCATTATTGATGATTAGAGTAGACGATCTTGATATTGTTGCTTGGGTATCGGAAGGAGCAGATCATGATGCGATATTAATCGATTCTATGGCAAAATTAGATGCCATGCCTGTATCAAATATAGCTGATGATGATGGAAGTATGCTTGAAGGCGGACTAAAGTCACTTGAAAGAAAAGGCGGCTTAGATAATCTACTTTCAATGTTAGCTAGAGGGAATTCGGAATTAATTAACGGATACATTAGAGTCGAAGATGAAGATTCAACATTAGACATATTAATTAGTAATGGTATTCCTGCAGGTGCACGTTCTGTAAAACCTTTATCTATCTCAAAAGTTGCCCATAATTCAACAGCACCAAAAGCAAATTTAACTCTATATTCCTTACCAAAAGTTGGGAGACTAAAACATCACCTAAATACAACTCCCAAATTCAATTTGTCTTCTTTTTGTGACAAAATTGCTAAATCTAGATCTAGATCAAAAGACCGTGAAAAACAAATAAATAAAAGGCTTATGAAACTTTTCGGGTTTGCAATAGGTATTGAAAATTTATCAGAGGGGCTTAAGAATTGGACATTAAAAGAGAAAAAATCTACTGGTGCAAAATTACTTCCTAAAGCACAAAGTGGAAAAATGTTGATGCCAACATCTGTCGTAGATTCAAGCGAATATGACAAAATTAAGCAAGAACAAGCCAGATTAATCAAGGAAATTGCTAGAATGGAAAGACAAAGAGATGATGTAAAAGCATCCTATGAATCTACAAAGGTAGAAGTAGATGGCATGCGATCAAGAATCTCAGAAATGCAAAAATTGAATTCTGATAATGTTGATGAAATCTCACAACTAAAAGTAGAACTAAGAGAGGCCACAAATGGTCAAGAATTATCATTGAACCGAAATGAAAGTCTCACTCAACGTATTAAAGAATTAGAAAATCAAGTTGATCATCGTATCGAAGAACTTGCACAAGCAGTAGGTGAATCTGAAAGCCGTGATAAATTACAAAAAATGATTAGTAATCTATCAGATCAAGAAATACAGTTGAAATCAGAAATTGAAGCTGGCGATATTCGATTAAGGCAATTGAGATCTTCAATTGATGCTGATGATAGACGGAACAGAATGGTAGCGGATCAACTAGAAGCTCAAAGGGAAAGACATAGACAAGCAACTACCATTTCAAATGAATTAGAACGAAGAATAGAAAGTCAAAATAAAGAGATGGAAGAATTAGATGCCGAAGCAAAAGCTCATAGGAAATTAATAGATGAAGAAAGAACACACTTCTTAGATTCTGAAAGGCGTTTAGGACATTTACATGCAGAGGTTAGAGAACTAGGTGAAGAAAGGCGTAGATTAATGCGAGAACTAGGTGATTTAGGAGGTAGAAGGTCTGAAGCCGAAACCGAAGTGAATAATTTAATCTCTACTGCGGAATCTTTGAAGGATGCTCACGATGCAGCACTAGGAGACATCAATGAAGCTGGAATTATCAGAGCAAAACTACGTGATGAGCCCCTAGCTCAAGCATTATTAGGGCAAGATCATGGTTTTTCTTCTCTTGCACCAATTATGCAAAGATTAGATCGGATGCGTGAACTAGGTTACAGCCTAACTCTTATGGATAGAGCGATTGAAAGAGGACTTACTATCATACAGCATAATGTAGAGAATGTTGCTAAAACACCAAGATACTTGTTATCAAGTGAAGTTATGGATTTATTAGAATCTCAAACACCAGAAACTGCAGGAACAATTAGAGGATTAACTAATTGGTCTGTAAGACAACGTCTTGAAAGTAAATTGAAAGAAATAGTTCAATTAGTTGTATTAGATTTAGAAGGATTACTAGATGAATTTGAAAGATCAACAACATTGCTAAGAAAAATGAGGCAAATGATTACACAACTTGAAGAATTGGGAGTTCCTAAAGATACATTATATCGTCTTGAGGCACTATGCAATAGACCAGAAGCACTTCCACACATTGCTAATAATTTACGTGAAACAATACAATCTGCATTAGATTCAATTTATCTTGAAGCTGATGAGGGTGATGCTGGAACTGCAGTTATTATGGAAAAAACTGCGAATTCCTTAGATGATGCTATGAAACAGTTAGATGAAACAGGACTTACTTTCAGTTCAAAAAAACCAACATCACTTTGGAGATTCCAAGAAGATGGGCTTCTGCCTCATGAAGATATAAAATTAGAATCTGAAAGACCTATGGTCTCCGAAGAAATTATACGTGAGTTAAATCCTCATAATGCCAGTAATGCAGAAAGTGTTGAAGTGAGTAATGATACAGTAAATGATGGAGATGGATGGACATCTATGGAAACGGTAACGATATCAAAAGAAGAGGAGAAGACCCCTAATGAATCAGAAGATACATTTGAAAATGATGGTAGAATTACCATCGAATCTGAATTAGCTAAACTAGACCATGCATGGGAGCAGAGAAACATTGAATCTGAGGAAGAAGAAGAAGAAGATCCATTAAACGAATTAAATAAAGAAGTAGATAATTTCGACATTTGAGGTGATATAATATGGAAGAAGAGCTAAATCAGCTCACCCTAATGGGAAGAACTGAAATAAAGGGTAAAAAATACCCTATGTATCTAGAACGTTTGGGATTAATTTGTTCAATTATTATTACAATTATTATTACAGTAGGAATTTGGAATAATTTAGATTGGCCAACATGGATAAATATCTTTTTTAGTGCCTGCTTAGCACCATTATTTGCTCTTTCATTTGCTGAAATAATTGGAAGAATAATACAATCATTCAATAATTAAAACTCTTCTTGAGGGGGAGGGGCTTCAATATTCTTTTGAGATAATAATGATTCGAGTACACCGCTAATCCTTTGCCACGGTAGAATGTACCTTAAACCAGCCAATAAAACTAAGAAGAGCAATGCTGAAATAACTAATCCATATGTTAATTCAAGTTCAATAGATTCTTGAATCTGATAGGCCCATTGACTATCACCTGGTAATGCTGCAACCATAGATAAGAGTAGAGTATGAAATCCTAATGCAATTATTGTAGTGATACCACAAAGACCCATTAATACAATTGTTTGGATCATATGTCCATTCAATAAGTTATAGAATTGTGTGACATATTCTGGATCTTTCTTACAAGTTTCAGGCAATCTAAATGCATACTCAAGATAGCGAATAACTCCCATTGATGATTCTTGAAAAATAATTAACAATAATGAAACTTGTAAAAGGCTAAATTGATTAGGACTAATTAATCCTAGAATTGTAGGTTCTCCTGCTAAGGATGGTATTTTCTTTAACCCTTCCCCAGTTGCTCCAAACAATAAGTCTTCAATTATTTGGAATGTTAACAAAGCATGTAATACTAAGAACAGTAACATGATTCCTGTTGACCAAGCAATTGCATTCTTCGAAAGCCCCCAAACTCCTCGAATACCTAAAATTAATGGAATTATATAAATTCCAATTAATATCACTTCTAATACTACAATTACACCTTTAAAAAGAGATTCAACAGATTCATCAGGAGGTATCCACCATTCTCCTTTTCCAAAATTAGAAAATAGCCATTTTAATAAAAAGGGACCAAATAACCAAATTACAAATCCTAATAATAATCCTAAACGTACTCTACGTTGAATTACTGGATTTTGAAATGTTAATGCTGCCATTCCTCCACCAATTACTATACTCAACCCCATTAGTGGATAAAAACGCCCTAATCCCACTGCATCTTCTCCCGTTAACCATGCAGGTAGCGGCATTTCTAAATTAGCTGAATTTAACTGAGTATCAAAGAATTGTATTGCCAATGAATGATCAATAGAATCAACAATATACAAATCTACCATTTTCAAATACATCCATAATAATGCAATTGTGCTGATTAATTGTAAAGTGACTACTTGCCATTGTATTCTTAATAACCTCAAATGTAATGTTCGCATACCTTCTTGCTGTGGTTGAACATCATCTGCCATTTTCAAATCACCTCAAATATCCTTCACTTGCAATAATGCTTGTGATAATTCTACATCAGGCATCCAATCAATTACTGATGCTCCGAAACCTGCTAATCCAGTTAACCTATTCTCACGTTCTAATTTAAGAACCTCATAACTCATTCTAGGAATTCTACTAACTAAGCGTTCAAAGTCAAGGCTTGAAGGAGATAATATTGTGACCTCGTGGCCTCTCCCCACTAAATCACGTACTGCATTAGGAACTGTTCCATCTCCTTCTATACTACTAATTATGAATACAGGTGAACCTCTACTAAATCTTGGTGCTAATGAGTTTGTAACTGCTTGAAGTGGCAATGATCCCTTTGGAACAACTCCAGCCAAACTACTAAGAATTTTGAAATATTGTTTATCTCCAGTATCTGCTGGAAGATATGAAACGCCGTCATCATATATTGCAAGAGCAACACTATCTCTTCTTTTAATGAAAAATGCTGCTAAAGATGCCGCAGCCACTGAACCCATCTCAAGTGGATTTTTTAGAACGGTTCCAATTCTACTAATATCCCTACTATCAAGAATGATAAATAAGTCTGTAACCGCATCACGGCATTTTTCATTTACCATTAATTCTCCAGTTCTAGCAAAAGCCTTCCAATTAATATTTTTGAATGGATCTCCCGGCACATATTCTCTAAGACTATAAAATTCTGAACCTGGACCCGGAGTTCTTAATGTTGATGCTCCAGTATACATTTTAGGTGTTCTACTACGAATAAATGCATCTTCAACATTTTTAACTTGCGGAAATACAATTAAATCGCTATGATGACTTACAAACATTTCTTGTGCAAATAAATTAAATGTATTACGGAATCTAAGACTAATAGGCCCTATTGAATAATGACCTCTCAATGGACATCTTAGAGAATATCTTATTCTTGTACTCTGACCTGGTCCTAAATTAACTCTCATGTAATTTAATCCACTTCTTAATTTCATTTCATGTGGTACATTATCATAAACTTCTAATTGCTGAGTACGTCTCTTAGAACGATTAGTAAGTCTTAGTTCGACAAATAAATCATCACCTTTATACAAATTATCTGCTGAAAGAATTCTTTGAACTTCTACATTTCCATGTCCTTTGATCCAACCATTAAGGACTGTGAAAGCAATAAATGTTAATCCAATTACCATTAATTGAAAGTTTGATATCATCATTCCAATTAAAACAAGAGAAATACCTCCTGTAATACTGAATGCTGCTTTTCTTGTCCACATATTTAATCAACTCTTTTGCCATCCTTTAATACGTTTTACTACTGCAACTGTCTGTTCAAGATCATATTTCTTATTTTCAAATACAAATTTAATTAATACTGGGTCATTAATCAAATTTTGTAATTCCTGAGCCGGCATCCTGTCAAATTCTTCCCTAGATAATGCATTTAAATTTCTAACCCTTGCTAAAAACACTTGCTTAATCTTGTTTGTCCTAGTGTAATAGCCATACCTTTTAGCATCACCAAATCCATAATAAATAATATTGAAAATATGCCTCCATGGCTCAGGATCAGTTTTCTTAATTAATACTGCTTCAAATGCTAAAAATAACAATATGAAAAGTAATAACATTCCAACACCATCCCCAGTTAAATATACTAATAAAAAGTAAATAAGGTTGTATGCATCTGTAAATAATACATTTTGACTATGCCTGCTTTCATCAAAAATCACCATAGCATCACTACTTGAAATAATTGCATCTTTATTCGTAAAATTATTAGAAGTTAATACTGATTCCGCAATTACATCTAAAGCCCATTTCCGATTATCATTATCTGGAATATTTGTAATCGATTTGCCATCTTCATCGAAAGCTCCAGAATTTGCTGAATCGTAATTATAGATTGCATTAATTAATACACTTCCATCACTAATAAAGTAAATTCTTCCACCTCTGGAATCCGCACAATCAGAAGAATCACATGTTTCAATATATACGTCAAAAGGTCCTTGCGCATCTGCTTCTGATTGTGCTGTTTCTGTTTCAAGAGTGATCTTCCCATCATTATTCAAATCTAAATATGATTGGGGACTTGAGCGGCCTACTGCTTCATAATAAGAAAAATCTCCAGAGAACTCAATGGACTCAAATGCGGATGGAGCATTAAGTAATAAATTATAATCGGGATTATAATCAATCATTTTACTTGTTGAATTATAATGATGAGAACATAATCCTGCTTCTTCTTTAGAAGCAAAAATCACTCCACTTTCAGACCAGCGGGAACAAGGATGCATTCCAGTCCCTGTAGGGTCTGTTCCTTGATGCCATCTTGAATGACCAATGTGAAACTGTTCAGAATTTTCCCAATCTGTATGATTTTGACTAATATTCATCCACACATAATTGTAATCTAATTCTACTGCATATTCGTCATCGAATAGCCTATGATTACTATAGCTTATTCCTACTGCATCTGCAATTCCGCTAGAATAACCAAAATCATCTAACACAATCACTGTTCCACCCCTAGATACAAAATTTGTGATGGCAGAGATTTCAGATGTACTATAACCTTCAGGTTCACTAAAACTAATTAATCCCGAATCTGAACCAATTGAAGGTAATGAAAATGTGTCTTTCTCAACACCGCTAATTACAAAAGTAGTATTTGTTGGATTTTCAATTTCATTTAACAACAGTGGACTTGAAACTAAACTTTTGGTATCAATTCCCAAATCTGAAATTTCTTTCCTAAAACCAGAAATGTCGTCCCAATCATCATCATATGCTGAAAGTTGCTTTGTATTTCCTAAATTAATATAACTTGAAAGTAAAAGCCACACAAGAAATAACACTGCTAAATAAAAACTAGATATCAAGGCACGCCGCTGAACTTTCTTGAATCTATTCGTAACCATCACTAGCACCCAGCGCCAAGCGCTAAACGTGCTACGGTATTGACTGCCTTAATACGCTTACTAGGTCTTGATTAGGCTATCTTCTTAGATAAATTGAGCCTTCTAACCGGTCTATTTCACTTGGCGGAACTTGAACAATATCATCTACTGCTGTCCAAGGTAATTTACTTGAATTAATCCCTTTTGCTAATTTTACACAAATATATTCCACATTTCCATTAGTATAATTGATATGAATTTCTGAAATTATTCCCAATAATTCTTTACTTCTATCATAAACTTCTCTGCCCACAAGTTCATATCCAAAAACGGTAATACTAATTTCATCACCTCAGACTGATTCCATGCCTCTTTGAGTATCTTTTCCTCTTCTTACTGTAGTTAAACCACTAACTAGTAAAGATTCCATTTTCTTATAATATTCTAACATATCTTCATTTACAGTTGGCCTAACCATTCCCAATGCCTTTTCAAAATGAGTTTTTGTAACCTTTTTCTTGGATTCTCTCATTGCAGTTAATGCTGCTTCTCTACAAACTGATTCTACATCTGCTCCTGTATAACCACTCATTTTTTTGGATATATCTCCAAGGTTAAATTTACCTAAAGGCATTCCTTGGGTATGAATAGAAAAAATTTCTTTGATTGCTTTTGAATCTGGGGGAGGGACATGTAATACTCTCTCGAATCTACCACTACGTATTAGTGCAGGGTCAATCATTTCTGGTCTATTAGTTGCTGCAACAACAATTACGCCATCTAAGGATTCAATTCCATCCATACTAGCAAGCAATTGATTCACTACACGATTACCTGACTGAGAACCCCCTCCATCCCCTGAAGAGGATCTTACATGAGCAATACTCTCAAATTCATCTAAGAAAATTATTGAAGGTGAAGCTTGTTTTGCTTTCTTAAATATCTCTCTAATCCCTCTTTCAGATTCACCAACCCACTTACTAATCATCTCAGGTCCTTTGACAGAAATAAAATTAGCTTTGGCTTCGTGTGCTATTGCCTTAGCCAATAATGTTTTTCCTGTACCTGGTGCACCAAATAATATAATTCCTCGAGGAGGTTTTATTCCGAAATGTTCGAATAATTCTGGCTTTGTAAGGGGCCATTCTATACTTTCTTTAAGTCTATTTTTTACTTCCTCTAATCCACCTACTTGATCCCAGCCCGTTTTAGGGATCTCAACATAAATTTCACGTAGTGCACTGGGTTCAACTTCCCTAATCGCTAATTTGAAATCTTCCATTATTACTTCCATCTTTTCTAAAACTTCAGGAGGTATTACTTCAGCATCTAAATCAATTTCGGGAAGATATCTTCTCAATGCCTTCATTGCTGCCTCTCTTACTAATGCTGACACATCCGCACCTACAAATCCATATGTATTTTCTAATATCCATTCAACATCGAAATCATCACTTAATGGCATACCTCTTGTATGGACATCTACAATTTCAGCACGCCCATTTCTATCTGGAACTCCAACCTCAATTTCTCTATCAAATCTTCCAGGCCTTCTTAATGCAGGATCTATTGCATCTCTACGATTAGTTGCGCCAATTACGACAACATTGTCTCGTCCTTGCATGCCATCCATTAAAGTCAATAATTGAGCAACTACTCTTCTCTCGACTTCTCCTGTAACATCTTCTCGTTTTGGTGCAATACTATCTAATTCGTCTATGAAAATAATTGCAGGTGAATTTTCAGCAGCATCATCAAAAATTTCTCTAAGTTGTTTTTCAGATTCCCCGTAATACTTACTAATAATTTCAGGACCATTTATTGATTTAAAATGTGCATTTGTTTCGGTTGCAACTGCTTTTGCAATCATAGTTTTTCCAGTTCCTGGTGGGCCATGAAGTAAAACTCCTTTAGGTGGGCTTATGCCTAATCTACGGAATAATTCAGGATGCTTTAAAGGAAGTTCTATCATTTCCCTAACTTTTTGTAATTGGCTTCCAATCCCCCCTATATCTTCATAAGTAATTCCTTCTGAATCAGCAGACGACTCTGCATCAACTTGTTCCTCTTTAATCACGATTTCAGTTTCTGGCAATACCTGTACTATTCCTTTAGGGGTGGTAGAACGAACTGCAAAGGGTAGTGTTTCAGCAAACAATGTAATTCCGGGAATAAAAATTCGGTCTCCAGTAACCACTGGTCTTTTATTCAAACCTCTACGTGCAAACCCTTCGATATTCGGACCGAATTGCATAGCAGATGGCTTGTTTTTATTCTGTTTATTTACCATTACGGGAGAAAGTACTAATTTTTTACAGGGAACGATGTCAACTTTTCTAATTTCAACCCTGTCGCCTAATGAAACTCCAGCATTTTTTCTAATAATGCCATCTATTCTTACTATGTCCATCTTACTATCTTCTGGACGGCTTCTCCAATATGTTGCAGCAGTTAATCCATTTTCTCCTTTTATCTCAATAATATCTCCTGGTTTTAATCCAAGTTCATTATCACTAGAGATTCTTGCCCTTCCAAAACCTACATCACTAGGTATCGCTTTTGCAATTCTCAATTGTAATGTATCTGAATTTTTAGTAGCCATATAACCCTCTCCGACATACATCGTTAAATTTAGGGAATCCTTAAACCCACTGTTTTCATATTGCCTAAATTGCATCAAGTTCATCATAGTGAGATGTTTCGGACACACTATGCCCGCTATACTTGAAACTGGTCTTGACTTCATAAAATCTGATAATGAATCTGATATGCCATGTGTAAATGGATATAATATCATCAATGGTCAATTGAAAACTGCTAGTGATGAAAATACGTTCAAAAGTATTAATCCTGCAAATAAAAACGACTGTTTGGGAGTATTTCCACTTTCCACAAGGGAAGATGTAAATGATGCTATTTCTGCAGCAAGATCTGCTTTTTCAAAATGGTCAAGCACCCCTGCTCCAACTAGGGGCCAAATAATCGGAAATATGGGCAGATTATTAATGGAACATAAAGATGCTATTGTTGCTTTAGAAACTAGAGAAATAGGGAAAACTCTCAAAGAAAGTGCGGGTTCAGTTCAAGAAGCCATAGATACATGTTTATTTTTCCAATCCGAAGGAAGAAGGCTATATGGCCAAACTGTAAATTCAGAATTACCCAATAAAGAATTGTTCACTTATAGGAGACCGTTGGGTGTTTGCGGTATAATAAATGCATGTAATTTCCCAGCAGCTGTTCCTTTCTGGAAAATGATTCCTGCAATAATGTGTGGAAATACTTGTGTATGGAAATCTCCTCAAGATGCTCCATTATTGTCTTTTGCTCTTGCTAGAATTATGCATCAAGCAGGGTTACCGAATGGAGTTATAAATTTGGTTCATGGCAAAGGTAGTGGAGCAGGGCAGTATATCATAGATGCAGTTGATGAAGGGAAAATAAACAAAATTAGTTTTACTGGAAGTACAGAAGTTGGTAAAAAAATTGGAGAAGTGTGTGGAAGAAATTTAGTTTCATGTTCATTAGAGCTTGGTGGAAAAAATCCGTTGGTAATTATGCCTTCGGCAAATATAGAAAATGCAGTACAAGGAGCATATTGGGCAGGTTTTGGTACTGCAGGGCAACGCTGTACAAGTCTTGGAAACCTTATTCTACACGAGGATATTTATGATGAGTTTATGCATAAATTAATGCAGAAAGTAAATGATACTGCCATTGGAGATTCTTCTAAACATGAGGGGATGTTATATGGACCAATGCTTTCAGAAAAATATGCTAATGATTTCCTAAAAACATTAGAACTGATAGAAGGGGATGGTGCAACAAAACTTTATGGAAAGGGCAGAATTACAACTGATTCCTGTCCTGAAAATTTTCATGGAGACGCCAATAATGGAGTCTATATGTGGCCACATGTGTATGTTGACGTCACAGAAAATATGCATTGTTTTCAAGAAGAAATTTTTGGACCTGCTATTACAATTGTAAAGGCAAAAGATTTTGATCATGCTCTACATTTAGCAAATGCTTCTCCATATGGACTTTCAAGTGCAATTTATACTAATGATCGATTAGAAGCATATAGATTCAAAAATGAAATTAAAGCCGGAATGACTGGCATTAACAATTCAACTACAGGTGCTGAAGCACATTTACCCTTTGGAGGAGTTAAAAATTCAGGGAATGGCACAAGAGAGTCTGGAATCTGGGTTATTGAAGCATATTCATATTGGCATGCAGTGAATGATGAATTAAGTGGGAAATTGCAGTTAGCACAAATGGATGTTGATGAAATCGATATAGAAGAAGCAGAAGTTGACTGGACAACATTAGCCTAAATTAAATTCAAAAGGAATTAAGATAGATTCAAATCTTAAGATAGTAACCCCTAGAATATAGGGGCGGTTTTATGGTGAATGCTAAAAGATTACCAATGGCTAGAGGCTTCGGAATAACTGAAAGAATCGATGCTTGGTGGAAATCTCCTCTTGCAATGTTTCTCTATTTAGGTGCTGCAATAATGTATGCCACTTGGCGTGGATTTATGGAGGCAGATTTTTGGATTTTTGAATCGTTTGGTGCTTCATCATGTGAAAATTGGGATATTGCCAAAACCCTACATGATGTTAGTACATGTCAAACTATGGCAATAGAAAGTGAAGGAAGTCATGTCCTTTCTCCACTTTTCAGCCCACTAATTTTTCCAAAAAGTGATTTGATACCAAAAATGCTATGGTGGATGTCACCTGCAATGTTTATTCTGATAATTCCTGCGGGTTTTAGGGGAACTTGTTACTATTATCGAAAAGCATACTATCGATCACTAATGGCTAATCCTGCAGCATGTGCAGTAAGTACTCCTTTTGGAGATTATAATGGCGAAAGACGACTATTTCTTTTCCAAAATTTACATAGATATTTTATGTATCTTGCATTAGCATATTTGGTTATTCTTTCTATCGATGTATATATGGCAACACAATTTCAAAATGAAAATATACATACTTTTGGTATCAGTGTTGGCACTCTAGTTTTAACTCTCAATGTCATATTTCTTGCTGGTTATACTCTAGGTTGTCATTCATTTCGGCATATGGTTGGAGGAATTAGAAATAAATTTAGAAATGGTGGAGGAAAGGCTGCTGAAGCCTGCTGGAAAGCTTGTACTGGGTTAAATAAACATCATAATAAATGGGCAATATTTTCATTGTTCTGGGTTATGTTCTCCGATTTTTATGTCTATATGTGCACATCTGGCATCTGGAACGATATTGTACTCTTAGGTGGTTTGTAAATGCATGAATATAAATCCCATGAATATGATGTTGTTGTTATTGGTGCTGGAGGAGCAGGACTTAGAGCTGCTATTGAAGCCGCACGACAAGGTGCTAAAACCGCAATAATTTGTAAATCATTACTTGGTAAAGCTCACACTGTCATGGCAGAAGGTGGTGCAGCAGCAGCACTATCAAATGCTGATAATCGTGATGATTGGGAAACTCATTTTAAAGACACAATGAAAGGTGGAAAATATCTTAATAATTGGAGAATGGCACAAATTCATGCTCAAGAAGCACCTAAGAGAATTCGTGAATTAGAACAATGGGGTGCTGTTTTCGATCGAACCAAAGAAGGAATGATAAATCAAAGAAACTTTGGAGGACATACATACCCACGGCTAGCACATGTAGGTGATTCAACTGGCCTAGAAATTATTCGAACATTACAAGAAAAAGGGATACATTCAGGAATTGATGTGTTTATGGAATATACCGTTCGTAAATTGTTCAAAAATAAAAATGATACATGTACTGGATGTATTGCATATAATCGTGTGGATGGTAAAATTCACACATTTTCTTCAAAATCTACAATATTAGCAACAGGAGGAATTACAAGATGTTGGAGTGTTTGTTCTGGTTCATGGGAATATACTGGAGATGGTCATGCACTTGCTATGTGGGCTGGTGCTGAACTTATCGATATGGAATTTGTTCAATTTCATCCTACTGGTATGGTATGGCCACCAAGTGTTCGGGGAATATTAGTAACTGAAGGAGTGAGGGGAGAGGGTGGAGTCCTGAAAAACTCAAAAGGTAAACGTTTCATGTTTGATAATGTTCCAGAGATGTTTAAAGGAGATCATGCTGAAACTGAAGAAGAGTCTACAGAATGGGTAAGGCAAGTTGTTGCAGGTGAAATTGCATCAGTAAGAAGGCCTCCAGAACTCCTTACTAGGGATGTGGTTGCAAAAGCAATTAATAAGGAAGTTTTAGAAGGAAGAGGTTCAACTCATGGTGGTGCTTATCTTGATATAGCATCTCAAAGATCGCCTGAAGAAATTAAAACAAAACTTCCTTCAATGTATCATCAATTTATGGAATTAGCCGGTGTTGATATTACAAAAGAACCTATGGAGGTTGGGCCCACTGCTCACTACGTAATGGGAGGTATTAGAGTACATGCTGAAACTCAACAAACTACTATCTCTCAACTATACGCTGCCGGAGAAGTTGCATCAGGATTACATGGAGCAAATCGTCTTGGTGGTAATTCATTATCTGATTTAGTTGTGTTCGGTAAACGAGCGGGGGAGTTTGCAGCAAAATCCGCAATAGATATAGAACAACCAAAATTAAATGATAATGAAATCAACCACGCTTGTAAAGATATATTAGAACCATTATCTCGAAAAGAGGGTGAAAATCCTGGAAGAATTTATGAATCTTTACGAGATATGATGCAAAATAAAGTAGGTATAATTCGGAATGGTTCCGAACTTGAAAATGCTCTTAAGGAACTAGAAGAATTTGAAAAACGTTCAAAAACAACATTTGTTGGTCCTTCAAAAGTTTACAATTCGGGATGGCATCAAGCCCTTGATTTGAAAAATATGATTGATATATCCAAAGCATGTACTCTTGCTGCCCTTACTAGAACAGAAAGTAGAGGAGGGCATACTAGAGAGGATTATCCTGTGCCAGATAAAGGAAAGTGGAGCCATACTACAAACGTAATTTGGATGGAAAATGGTGAAGTTGAAATTCGGCAAGAGGAATTAGAGCAGCCTCCTACAGATTTAGAAAAACTGCTTGATCGTTCTAAAAATAAAAAAACATAGAAGTTGATTAAAATGAGTGAAAAAATTACAATAGATGTTTTTCGAGGTGAAGAAGGGAATGGAAACATGGAATCTTATGATCTTAATCTTGATGAAGGTATGGTGTTACTAGATTGTATTCATCGTATTCAATATGAACAAGAAGCTGATCTTTCAAATCGTTGGAATTGTAAAGCAGGAAAATGTGGCTCTTGTAGTGCTGAGATTAATGGAAAACCTCGCTTAATGTGTATGACTAGGATGGATGATTTAATTGATGAAACACCTGAAGGAACAAATATTACTGTTCGCCCAATGAAAACATTTCCACACGTAAAAGATCTCGTAACCGATGTTTCGTGGAATTATGAAATGGCTGAAAAAGTAGTTCCTATCAAAGGCCCGGAAGAAACAGATTGGGTTTTTAGTCAATTCGAAGCTAAAAGGGCTCAAGAATTTCGTATGTGTATAGAATGTTTCATTTGTCAAGATACTTGTCATGTTCTTAGAGAATATAACAAATTTGATGATTTTGGTGGACCAAGAACACTGGTAAAATTAGCTAATTTTGAAATGCATCCTATGGACCAAGAAGATCGGATTCCTGAAATAAAAAATGAATTCGGTATTGAATATTGTAATATTACAAAATGCTGTACTGATGTATGTCCTGCGGGAATTAATATTACAGATAATGCAATAATTCCCTTAAAAGAAAGAGTTGTGGATCGTTATTATGATCCACTTAAGATGGTTTGGCGTAAACTTACTGGAACTCAGTTAAGGCGTTAAATGTTGAAAATTAAAAAAGCCCCTTCCGGCGCACCGAAAGGGGCAATCGTGGTACGGTTTAATCCGTGTTTAGTGCTACTTAAACAATACTAACCTAGATGTTCAATACCTTGTTTCTTTACATTTGCCTTCCAGACCATTTCAGGTAACCATGCTGGTCCATTTTCAGGCTTAGGTACTTGTTTTCTTTCGCCTACGAAAACATGAACTCGATTTGTTCCACGTTCTCTTAAACGAATGGTAGTCTTTCCTCTAGATGCTGCTTTTAATGCCGCTCCTCGAGGTTGTGCACTTGCAAATACTTGACTAGTATCTGCTCCTCCTTCTCTTAGTACGAAGTACTTCTTGTCTTTTGCCATGAGATATTCCTCGCTGGTACTCAGAAAAGATACCTTATAAAGTAATCTGTAAAAAAAGGCCTACTGCGCTATATTTGGTATATTATTACAAATTACCATGTCTCTAGATGAATGATGTATATTACCGAAGTCAATATGTAGGGCTGCCTCACCTCAGTTAATTGTGGCAGAATTATTAATGAAGCGAACCTGTAAAAATGGTATCCTAAAAGTGTTCTATGGTGACCTCTCAAAACATGAAGCTGATTTAATTGCCACTCCTTCAGATAATAGGTTATCTGGCAGAGAAGGAATTGATGCAAAAGTCTATGATGTTGCAGGTGAAGAGTTAAGAGAGGCTTGTAAAGCAATTTCTGTAGAACAAAGAAAATTAAATTTACCTCCATGCCCCGTATCATCGGTTAAATACAACAAACCATACAATCTTTCATCAAAGCATCTTTTACATGTCGTAAGCCCAGATTGTCGGCGTCCTGTTCAAGATGATAAAAGAAGAGATTTATTGCCTAAAACCTATACAAATCTGTTTGCAGCAATTCAAGAAAAAAATGATGTTAACATTGTAGCAGCAGCACCATTCTCAATGGATATTTTTTCTTATCCTCATAGAGAAGGAGCAAAATTAACATTTAGCCTCTTACTTGGATGGTTAACTAGTGATGAATGTAATATTGAAGAATATCATATGATTGTACAAAATAAGAATTTTATTGATGCTATGCGTACAGTATACAGGGAAACTGAAGATCAACTTCCTGGAAGAGATACGACTGACGAATAATAATAACCTTTTATTAATTTGCTTTTGGTAGAATTGTAATGATTTCGAACAATTAAATGTTATAATCGTAATAAACCTCAAGTACGCTCGCCAAAATCGATACATATATGTCTAGTTCATATGAAAGAGAATTGCGACGTGTATTAAGTGGAGATGAAAAAGGAATTAATGCCATAACACGTAGTTGTAGTCCCTTAGAAAAAACACAAATAATGATGGTTATGAACAGGCCATTTTTAGTTGTTAGAGCCGCTGGGAGCGGGATGGAAGGAAGTGGAGATTTAGTTGCTCTAAGGGGAGACATTAGTTTTCCAATAGAGGTTAAATCAACAAAATCCAAAAAATTATATTTATCTGGAAGAACTAAAACACAATATAATTCTATGCTAAGTGAAGGAGAAAAGACAGAACTTATGCCACTATATGCTCATAGACTAAAAGGAGTAAGAGGCGATTCGTGGAGATTTTTTAGAATTGAAACACATAATTTAAAAGGGAAATTAGCAATTCTTGCAAGAAGGATTCCGAAATTACCACTCTCAAATCAAGGAAATCCAATGATTGATTGGGATCAAGGGCTCCCATTACATAAATTCATTGCATTCCTATGCAGGGATAAGGCTGAGGATTTGGGTTCGAAAAATATTATTTTATCACATATGGCAACAGAATCATTAGAAATAACATAAAAAATAAACTTAGGGAACTCCATCCAGAAATTTTCCTAACAAAATTTTCTACACTCAAAGGATGCCACTTTTTAAAACCAAGTGATTTCCTAATTCTATTAATTTTTTCAATAGTTCCGTGCATCATATCCTTAAACATATGTCCTCCATCAAAAGGTAATATCGGAATTAAATTTGTTAAACCTAACAATATATTCACCCATACTAACCAAAAACAGGATTCTATAATTAAGATTAAAGTTGAAGTTCCCAAGATTCCACTAATTCCATTTTCTTCAGCCACTAGCATATGTTCTTCGAATGGATTAATTGCTGTTCCTTTATTTTCAAAGGGAGCGGTTAGTAATGAAATCAAATGAAAAGGAGTAGATATTGATTTGCTAATAACCGTACCAGAAGAATCTGATGCAAAAGGCCCAGCTAGTCTATCTACGCCATTAGTACTACTAACAATTCCACTAACTCCTAAAAAAGCATCGCCAGGTTCTACCATTCGGTTTATTTGTTCTAAAAATACCTGATTATCTCCTAAATATTTATCAAAATCTTCTTTTCCAACTTTTCCATCATCATTCAAATCTTTTCCTGATGATTGATTCCAACTAAAATAAGTATATTCATAAGCATCACCCAGAGTCACATTAATTATAATCTGATTATTATTATTATTCGCTGGAATTACTGTTAATGAAACATTATCTCCAGCAGAATAATTATTCATTACATCTGAAAAAGATTGCTTGTTAGGAATTGGGTTATTATCTATCATGGTAATAATGTCATAAGGATTTAATCCTGCTGATTGAGCTCCTGACTCTTCATGTTGAACAATTCCTTGTGCATGCATTCCATGATTAATAGCTGTGAATTGATTTGCTGCTAATACAAGAACGAAGAAACAAATCATTGCCATAAATATATTTGTAGATGGGCCTGCTGCAAACATTCTTTGTCGTTCTTTTCTTGGTGCTCTGCTTAATTCCTCATATTCAGGCTCTGCGAAAGCACCTAATGGCAATGGACCAAGTAATAATAATCCAAAACTACGAAGACGCATTCCATGAGCTCTGGCTTGTAATCCGTGACCAAATTCGTGAATTACTAAAGAAATAATAAATGCAAAAATTCCCCATCCTAATGGAATAACAGGATTCAATCCAGGCACTGCAATCATTGTAGATATAGGCATTGGATCTTTTGATGGGCCAGTAATAATGAACAATATAATAGCAAGTAATAACATTAGAATAATAAATATCATTGAAAATCTACAAACCCATAATGAAATTTCTCCGTATATCCTCCAAAATTTACGAGGTTTTGAAATTCTTTCTAATAATCGAATACCCTTTTGAGTTCTTAACATTAAAATAAAACCTAGTGCTTTTGTTGCATTTAATTTGTCTAAATATCCATTTTTCTGCATTTTTGATAAAATATATAACCAAATAATAAATGTAAATAGTAGAAGAGGGAATATAAAATTATTCACGTCTATCCCTAACCACTCATTGGCCATGACCCTCCGTCACTGTTCTTACTCTTGAAGTAAAGTATTGACTCAAAAATATCCGATGATATTATTGAGTATTGCATTTTGAGTAATACTAATGCATACTGAAATGCTCGAACAACTTTGTCTTGATGAAATCGGTGAAATCCCTAGTCAAATCGAATTATGGCATTTAGAAGATGGTTTTGCAGAGTATGTGGTAAAATTTGAAAATAATATTGCATTAATTACAATGAGTATGTATGATGTAGAAGAAGATGGAGTTGGATATATTCTTGAACAAAGGCTCTATATCTCACCATCGGATTATGTTATTGGAAGTATTAAGTCCCATTCTATTAATTCAGAACAATTATTATTGAAAATTTCAGAAAGCCAAGAGATTTATTTCACTGATAATGGAGGAGAAATTAGTAAATTAATAAATACTCTTGAATCTTGGGTAAATGATATAAATTCAAGACATTCTTCTGATGGTCTACGTTCGAGATTCTCTAGTTTAAGAAGAGAAAAACAAGCAATAATATCTAAATTTGAACAATTGAAATTAGATTCAATTAGGAGTGATTTGGGGGAATTAGAACAAAAATTAAAAAATACTCAAGATAAATTGGCAGGCAGAGAGATTAAAGAGGATTTACTCTGATTCCCCTATTTCATCATTAATATTTCTCAATGATTCGTTTGAATGAGAAATCATTTCAGGAGACTTTTCTAAAAACCGATTTACAATTGGCTCTAATATAATTGGCAAAATAAGTAGTATGGAAATTGCTGCAGTTAGAGAATACCATGTTTTAGAAGGAATATAACTAGTTCCTGGTGAAGAATCTGATGTTGCACCCAAAGTCATTAACTTCACTGAACCAAACCAAGGGATTTCCGCACCTGCAATACCTTCAACCCACTCTTTTGATACAGGTTGAACCCTGTTTCCTGAGGAATCTCTTAATCCTCCTCCTGTTGTATTATTTGTTACTGTTCCTCCTTGATCTACATTGCAATTATTATTATCTCCCAATGTAAGAAACCCTTCTTGGTCGGGAACCCAATCAATAATTTTGAGATATTGGGCATGTGCTCCATTATTACTCAAGTCACAATAATATTGAGTGAAATCCCAACTAATTTTTGTGGCGTTTCTAACATTTGTTCCTGCAACATCCCAGGTAATGATGCAAGTGCCAAGTTGAGTATCTGAAATGTCAATTCTAAATTTGTCATAACTTCCATTAACACAAGTATTGTTAATTCTATCCGGTGTTTCGGTGAGGTTTCCTCTAGCATAAAGAATCGCACGGTGAATAATAGGAGTTTTATCTTCTCCGTTTTTATCATAAACAATTACATCTCCTGGTAATCCGTGACTTTCATGCAAATTTGAATGAGAAGAGAATTCCAAAGCTTCCGCATATGTGATTATCTTGCGGCTATCAGGCGCATGAACTAAAATCAAATCTCCTGCATCTATAGCCCCTAACTGCCCGTCGGGATTATGCATCATTGAATCTGATTCAACAACGACAACAGGGGGGGAATTGCCTGTTGCAGAATACATAGCAAACAATAAGAGAAAAATGACACTAGTTGCAAGTATCAATTCCTTAAGCAATGGCCATGCCTTCAAGTAAATCCCTCACTTTGACTTACGCTTCATTCTGATTCCTTTTTCTAGAAGAAACTCTTGTAATTTATCTTGATAACGATCGCCTAATATTTTTGCAGCTTCTTGGGCATCTGCCATTTCTTTCCTTAATTCGGAGGGGGAACTAATTTGCATGAATTCTTTTAGTGAATTATATCTCCCACGCAAAAAGAAAAATTCAGGCCATAAAAATATTGCAACAATTATGCCGATTAACCCAGAAAGCCAAGCTAAAGCATTCATCTCTGGAGTTAACTCAGTATATGTTCCATTCATTACAAAAACCAAGGTAAATAACATCATTACAAGTGATATCACAAAAATCGTGGTCATGATTGTTAAATGATGTTCTCTAATTGATTCCCATTTTTTTGCAACCTTTTCTCGCAAACTTAATTTAGCCTTCTTAGACATACGACTCAACCTACTCAAGAGGCATTATGCCTTAATATAATCTGATACAAAATTAAATGAATGTCTCAAATAATTAATAATTCAATGCCTGCTTCATTCAACATCGATTTAGATATATCAAATTCTTCATTCCATCTTTCTGGAATTTCCACATCGCTTGGAACAACAATTTTAACGATTCCAGCTTGTATTAATGATCTAGCACATCTATTACACGGAGGCCATGTTACATATGCAATACAATCTTTTAACGAAACTCCAATCCTTGCAGCATGCATTATTGCGTTTTCTTCAGCATGGCAAATCAAAGGATATTTTTTTGATCGGTCATTTAATCTCTCTTCTGTATCTTCAATTCCTCTAGGAAATCCATTAAACCCAGTTGAACGTATCTCTCTATCTTCTCCAACAATAATACACCCTACTTTTGTAGATGGATCTTTACTCCAATTTGAAATATGTTGTGCGAGTTTTAAAAACCTTAAATCCCATTTCATTATATCTTCACCACCCCTCCGAAGTCAACTGCTCATTTTTACTTTCGGAATGTCACATCAATTCATAAAGATAATATATTCATAGAATCACTACTATCTAATTCCAATATTGTCAATATATTACCAATAAGATAAAGGCTGCCTATACAAAGTAATGTTCCTTTTTTTGTTAAAAAAACTCCTTTTTCTATCGCATCAAAAGGACTTGGTTCTTCGTGAAACTTTACATCTGGTAAATTTGAAGATAATATTTTGAATAACTTTTCTGTAGATTCAGATTCTGTTCGGCCGCCTTGAGGTTCTGTCAAGATAATTCTCTCAATTTTGGAAGATTTAACATAATTAATTACTGGTTTTAAAAAACGATCTAAATTTGATTGTTTTGTACAACCAAATACAATGTGTTCAATATCATTATGAGATTTAGATATTTCATCAATTGCTCTAGATATCCCACTAGGGTTATGTGCACAATCAAGCAAGATATTCAAAGTCTCAGAATATTCTATTTTTTGCATCCGACCGGGCCATAAAGTAGCCTTTACAGCGTTTTCACAATTCATAGTAAAGTTCAACCGTGACAATGCTAAATTTGCCAATCCCACTGCCTCATCTACAAAATTTTGATTCGGGGGGGGGATATACCATTCAATTAATTCTGGTGAACTAACTGATTCTTTTATTTTTTTACGAATGTTTTCATCATCTATCCACATAGAAATTAATGGTACGCCTTCTCTAGCAATAGCGGACTTCTCCATCGCGATTTCTAATAATGTATTCCCAAGTATTTCTGTGTGTTCTAATGAAATTTTAGTTAAGATGCAGCAATCTGCAATAACTAATCTAGTAGCATCCAACCTTCCGCCTAATCCCGTTTCAATTATCGCCCGGTCAATCTTTGATGATGAAAAATGTATCATTGCAGCAATAAAAGTTGCTTCGTAAAAGGTAGGGGTAATCCGAGGTTCTAATTCGCAAACGGAATATAATTTTTTAATTAATAAAGAAAATTCTAACTCGGTGATTTGTATTCCATTAATTCTGATTCTTTCCTCCGTATTACAAAGATGTGGTGAACTGAATAAACCTGTTTTAATTCTATTTAATGAAAAAGTATTAGCGAGAATGGAGCATATAGTCCCTTTACCATTACTTCCTGCAACATGTATTGAAGGGAAATTGTTTTGGGGATTATCTAATCTTGATAGTAATTCACTTGTGTTTTCTAAGCCAAGTTTCATGCCTTGCTTCCGCAAAGTTTCCAACCATTCAATAACGTCCATTCACTTACAAGTCATCCAAAACAATCGATGTATTGAGGTTTATGTCGATTCTTAGTGATAACTTAGACAGACTGATAGAGGAGACTAGTAAAGCAGGGCCATGGAGGAAGATTCAATAAGTCCTACTGCTCAAATTAAAGAAATGATTGGAGCCATGAAAGAACAATGGCAATCAATGCTTGGAATGGCTGCAATGTTTGTTGTTACCATTTTAATCGGGATAATTATTCAACCATTTTATGATAAGTCAGAATTCAGAGCATTTGGAGAAGCTGGAGCTAGTCAGGCCAGAAATATCCTTCTTGAATTTGTAATGATCCTAGTATTTACTGCTGCTATAATCTTTTTAGCAAAAAAGAAACAAGAGTGGGTAATTAAGTATGGTATCTTAGGAATTTTATTTATTGCCCTATGTTACTCTACAATTCCTCTTACAAATTTAGTTATTTCTACACCAGTAGAACCATTGGAATTTAATACTACAGAAAATGAATATGACATTATTTCTCAACATAATGACGGTTTTTATGCTTCAGAAACACTTGTAAATAAATCCACTGGAGATATTGGAGGATATGCATTTTACTATTTTTCTAACGCATATTCTGAAACGGGGCTAGGGCCCCTAGATTTGCTTCATCAAGGTGTAGTTCTTGAATCAAATAATGAAAATATTACCACCTCTTCATTTTCAGAAGGAATTATTGTTTGTGATGGTGAAACATGGTTAACACTTGATTCTGAATTTGATGTTGCATCTGATTTAAAACGTAATATCAATTGTCATTATGGATTTAGTTCAAATAATTCTGAATGGTATATTTCTACTGAATATGAATTAATAAAAATAGGTGAAAATCAAAGTTATGAAATTCCAGAATTTATTAAAAATGAAAATACCATAAATATTTGGAGTACGGAAAATAATCAATTGATTTGGGTTACTGAAAATAGATTCGCACTTTTAGATTTACCAGATGAAGATGGAAACTTTTCCATAAACTTTGAAAGTATACATTCCACAAAGATAACTACTGCAACATTAGGATCTTCTTTATGGTGGGATTCAGAAGTTGAAGTTGGACAAAAACTACTAGTTATAGGCGATAATGAAGGTGATGTGATTGCTTGGAATGTTGATTTAGAAAATTATACCATTCCAAGTAAAGAAACTAGAATGCATTTGGGTAATGGATTTTTTGAGGGGGAAATAAAATCAGTATTATTAGCAAACTTCAATAATTATGCTCAAGACGAATTATTTGTTATTGATTCGAATAACTTTAGAATGTTTAGAGGTAGTAATTTAGTTGAACAAATAAATATGTCTATTGACATTGAAAATAAGGGCGGTTTAGTATTATCTAATTCATCAATAGAATCAGTAGATTCAGTCGTTTTTATACAACTTGATAATAAATGGCAACATGTGAACATTAGTGAAAATCAATTTGAACTCGTTAATGACTTGGCGGCATTGATTGGATTTTGTATTTCTATACTTTTGATGATAACCTTGTACATAAGGCCTGAATGGTATGTAGTAAACTTAGTTGGGATTCTAGTTGGATCAGGAGTTGTTGCTATGCTAGGAATCTCATTTGTCCCTTGGCTGATCATTATTTTTATGGTTGTAGCAGCAATTTATGATGCCTGGGCAGTATACAAATCAAAACATATGCTTGACTTAGCAGATACGATGGTAAATCTAAAATTACCCATATTATTAGTGGCTCCGCAAGAAAGAAATTATTCATTCCTTGATGAGAAAAATACAATGAGGGAAAGAGACGCGATAGAGGAAAAAGTAGAAACAACAACAATCGATTCTGAATCAATTGATAATTTTGCCAACATTAAACAAAAACCAATCAAAAATAAAGAAAGGGGAAAAGATGCAATGTTTATGGGATTAGGTGATGTAATTTTCCCTGGAATCTTAGTTGTATCTGCTATAACATGGTTACCTGAAGGAACTATAATCCTAGGAATTGATGCTACTCTTTGGATCGGTTTAATGACAATGATTGGGGGATTGTGTGGATACTTCGTACTAATGGGATATGTCGCATTAGGAAGGCCTCAAGCAGGTTTACCATTACTAAATAGTGGTGCGATTCTAGGATATCTTATCTCAACAGTTATTCTTCTTGGAGTAAAGGCATTGGAATTTAATATTTCATTTTAATAGGTTTATCTTGCGTAGGTTTGAAGCCATTAGGCGAACTCGGGGACTTATAGCATGCTAGACATAAGCGACTTCAGAGACAATGCAAATGTCATTAAAGCAGATCACGATAAACGAGGTTTACCTCATGATAAAGTCAATGAAGTAATCAAATTAGATGATGAATGGAGAACTGCAATCTATGAACAAAATCTGGCTAGGAAAAAGAGAAATGATTCTGCAAAGTTAATTTCTGATGCTAAAAAATCAGGAAACAATGAAGAAATGCAAAAACTACTTGCTGATGTCAAAAGTCTAGGTAACAAGATAGATGATTACGATGAGATCTCAAATGATCTAAAAGAAAAACGTGATTCAATAAGGATGACTATTCCTAATTTACTTCATGAATCTGTGCCTGTAGGTGATGATGAAGAAGGGAATACACTTCATTCCGAACACGGACAAAAACCAGATTTCGCATTTAATCCGCGAACCCATAATGAATTGCTAGAAATGAATAATTGGGCTGAACTCCCTAGAGCAGCAAAAATCACAGGTAGTAGATTTTATTTTCTTAAAGGGGACCTTGCAAGATTAGAAATGGCATTACAATCATATTCAGTTGACTTTATGATAAAAAAAGAATTCACATTGATGCATCCTCCTGCAATGATGAATCGTAAGGCGTATGAGGGAGTTACTGACTTAAGTGACTTTGAAAATGTAATGTATGGAGTTGATCCTGATGGATACTATATGATTGCTACTAGTGAACATCCCTTAACTGCAATGTATATGGATGAAATAATTGAACCAAGTTTACTTCCGATTAAAATGGTTGGTGTATCTCCTTGTTTCCGTCGTGAAGTAGGTGCCCATGGACAATCTGACAAAGGAATATGGAGGGTTCATCAATTTACAAAAATAGAGCAAATCATCATTAGCCATCCTGACGATTCATGGAATTACCATGAACAAATGTTAGAAAATTGTATTGAATTATGGAATTCATTGGGGATACATTACCGTGTAGTAAATATCTGCACGGGAGATATGGGGACTGTTGCGAGTAGAAAATATGATTTAGAAGCATGGTTACCTGGTCCCAATGAATTTAAAGAAATTGTTTCTTGTTCAAATTGTACAGATTATCAAGCCAATAGATTAAAAATGAGGTATAGGACTGCTGAGGGAAACTCTGCCGTACATACATTAAATTCAACTGCTGTTGCTACCAGTAGGGCTCTTGTAGCAATAATGGAACAATATCAATTAGAGGATGGGAGAATAAAAGTTCCTGAAGTATTAGAACCTTATATGGGTGGTCAAAATACCCTTAACCCTGTAGCATTTTAATGGTGGAGATATGAACTACACATTATATCATAACCCTCGTTGTTCAAAATCAAGACAAGCAAAAAAAATACTTGAAGAAAATAATATTAATTTTGAAACTGTACTATATCTAAATTCTCCGTTAACAGAAAAAGAATTAATGAATGCTCTAGATAATCTTGCAAGCAAACCAATTTTTCTTGTTAGAACCAAAGAAAAAGAATTCAAAGAGTTGAAAGTAAATCTAGAATTACTTTCTGAAAAAAGGTTTGTTGCTGAATTATTGGCTAAACATCCAAAATTAATGGAAAG
>Ga0114997_10000268_pt1 | contig 41690 bp, 48 predicted proteins | sample ArcticOcean_MG_C_2_FD_87045 | JGI IMG/M metagenome (GOLD analysis project Ga0114997, IMG submission 87045) | Marine microbial communities from western Arctic Ocean - ArcticOcean_MG_CB4_136 | ecosystem: Environmental > Aquatic > Marine > Oceanic | place: Arctic Ocean: Canada Basin | collected... | reverse complement strand
CCCGCTCCTAGCCCTATAATATCTTTACCTGCGGCCTTTAATTCTCTAGCCTTTTGCGTAACCGCTATAGTAGGTGATGGTTTAATTCTTTTTAAAGAGTTGGATATTATGCTCATTAATTTTATTATGTTTTAAAATTATTAAATTATTATTAACTATAATGCAAAACACAAATCAAGAAAAACAATCTTATCCAATGAATCAAGACCTTATTTTAGGAAAAAAGCTAGAAGGTGGAATTAAGCTTTCTACAGTTAGTAATTTTGAGCCTGCAGGGGACCAGCCAGAAGCAATAAAAAAACTTATATCAGGCATAAAAAATAAAAGTGGCGAACAAGTTTTGCTAGGGGTCACTGGGTCAGGAAAAACTTTCACAATGGCAAAAATAATAGAAGAGTTAAATAGACCAAGTTTAATACTTGCTCCAAACAAAACACTTGCAGCACAATTATACGGTGAGATGAAAAGTTTTTTTCCAAATAATGCTGTGGAATATTTTGTTTCTTATTATGATTATTATACGCCAGAAGCATATGTTCCAAGATCTGATACTTATATTGAAAAAGAGTCATCAATTAATGAACAGATCGATCGAATGCGTCACTCTGCTACTCGATCATTAATTGAAAGGGATGATGTAATAATAGTTGCCAGTGTATCTTGCATCTATGGTTTAGGATCTGTCGAATCCTATAGTAAAATGACTTTAGGTATAAAAAAAAACAACGAGTATAACCGGGAAAAAATTATTAAAACTTTTGTTGAATTACAATACAAACGTAATGATCAAAATTTTTATAGAGGAACGTTTAGAGTAAGAGGAGATAATCTAGAAATTTTTCCTTCACATTTAGAAGATAGAGCCTGGAGAATTTCAATCTTTAAAGATAAAATAGATAGTATAGTAGAATTTGATCCATTAACTGGGAATAAATTAAAAGATTTAGAATTTATAAAAATTTATGCAAACAGTCACTATATTACACCTAAGCCAACTCTTGAGCAGGCAATAAAAGAAATAAAAAAAGAATTAAAATTAACGTTAGAAAAACACAAATCAGAAAATAAACTTTTGGAAGCTCAAAGATTGGATGAAAGAACTCGTTTTGATTTAGAAATGCTAGAAGCTACTGGAACTTGTGCGGGGATAGAAAATTATTCAAGATTTTTAACTGGGAGAAGTCCAGGAGAACCTCCTCCCACGCTATTTGAATATTTTCCAGACAATACTTTAATTTTTGTAGATGAAAGCCATGTAACCGTTCCTCAACTAAATGCAATGTATAAAGGAGACTATACCAGGAAAAAAACTCTATCTGAGTACGGGTTTCGACTTCCATCTTGTATGGATAATCGTCCTCTTAAATTTGAAGAGTGGAATGCAATGAGAACTCAAACAATTTTTGTTTCTGCAACTCCTGGGCCCTGGGAGCTAGAACAAACATCTGGAAAATTTACTGAGCAAGTTATTCGACCAACAGGTTTATGTGATCCTGAAATTCAAATTAGACCTGCAAAAAATCAAGTTGATGATCTTTTAGCTGAATGCAAAGAAGTAGTTAAAAAAAATTATAGGTGTTTAGTAACAACATTAACAAAAAAAATGTCTGAAGATTTAACAGAATACCTTCATGAAAATGGTATTAGAGTTAGGTATATGCACTCAGATATAGACACTCTAGAAAGAATTGAAATTATGAGAGATTTAAGAATGGGAGTATTTGATGTATTGGTTGGAATAAATTTACTAAGAGAAGGATTGGATATTCCTGAATGTGGTTTAGTTGCCATTTTGGATGCTGATAAAGAAGGATTTTTAAGATCTGAAAGATCATTAATTCAAACCATTGGAAGAGCTGCAAGAAATATTGAAGGAAAAGCAGTGTTGTATGCTGATAAAAAAACAAAAAGCATACAAAAAGCAATTCAAGAAACAGATAGAAGACGAAAAATACAAGAAGAGTATAATAAAAAGAATAATATCACCGCAACGTCTATTAAAAAAGATATTTCTGATATTTTGGAAAGTGTTTATGAAAAAGATTACGCTAAAAGTAATCTCAATATTGAATTGGGTTATAATCTTAAAAAACATCTTAAAGCTCTAAAAAAAAGAATGAAAGAATCTGCAGAAAACCTTGAGTTTGAAGAAGCAGCTAAAACAAGGGATGAGATAAGAAAATTGGAAGCTTCCGAGTTAGGAATTGGTATAAATCCTAAATTGAGAAAATCACAATTAAAGGGTAGAGTTTATCCCGAAGGTAGATCAACACAAGGAAAGCCAGGAACAAGACCTAAAAAAAAAAGATAAGTATTAGATGAAAAAAAAAAACTTATTAATTACAGGTGGATCCATAAGAATTGGAAGAGAGATAGCAATTCATTTTTCAAAGAAAGGATGGAATATTGCAATTCATTATTTTAAATCTTCGTCAGAAGCAAAAGCTGTAAAAAAAATTATAGAAAAAAATAAAGTAAAAGTAGTTTTGATAAAAGCTGATCTGAAAAACAACAAACAAGTAAATAATATTTTTTCTATCGCTAAAAAAGAGTTAGGAACCATAGATTGCCTGGTTAATAATGCGGCGCTATTTGAAAAAGATGATATTTTAGATTTTACCAATAAAACCTGGAATGATCATTTAAATATCAATCTACTGGCTCCAACAATTCTAATTAAAAATTTTGCTAAGCAGGCTAAAAAAAAAACTATGTCAAATATAATAAATATTATTGATCAAAGAGTGTTTAAACTTACACCAATTTTTATGTCCTATACTTTAAGCAAAAGTTCACTTTATACGTTAACAAAAACCATGGCTATGAGATTAAGCCCAAACATAAAAGTAAATGCGATAGCGCCTGGACCAACAATAAAAAGTAAGCGCCAATCAAGTAAGCATTTTAATAAACAAGCAAAATCTACATTGCTTAAAAAACCTGTGGGACTAAAAGATATTTGTGATACCGTAGAATTCTTAATTAATAATAACTCTATTACAGGACAAGTTATAGCTGTAGACAGTGGACAAAATTTAATGTGGGATGTTAAAAATGAAAAAGAATAATTTTAAAATTATTGAGCTAAAATCAAAAAAAAGTAAAAATACAATTAAGAGAACGGTATTAATTAAAGATTTTACTATTTATGAAATAATTGGAATTCATAAAAATGAAAAAATTAATAAACAAAAAATAATTTTTAATATAGTTATTGATGTTAATCAAAACATATATCCAGATGAAAATGATTTATCAAGTATTGTAGATTATGAAAAAATTACAAATAAATTAAAAAAACTGGCACAAAATAAAAAGTACAATTTTTTAGAAAGTTTGGCGGAAGATTCATTTAATGAAATATTTGAAGATAAAAGAATTAATTCTGTAAAAATAAAAATTGAGAAACCTGAAGCTATAGCAAACGCCCAAGCAGTTGGTGTAGAGGTTTTTAAAAGTAGAAACGATTATGAAGGATCTTGATTTTGGCAAAGATTTAATTAAAAAAAAAATTCCATTAGTTTCTAATAGCCCTGGAGTATACAGAATGCTTGGTAAAAAAAACCAAGTTCTCTATGTTGGTAAAGCAAAGAATTTGCCTAATCGTCTAAGAGATTATGCTACTGGAAAGAACCTTCCAACAAGAACCAACAGGATGCTATCTTTAACTAATAATTTAGAAATAATAACAACTAGCAGTGAGGCTGAGGCATTACTTCTGGAAGCCAATTTAATTAAAAAATTTAAACCTAAATTTAATATTCTTTTGAAAGACGATAAATCTTTCCCATATATTTTTATTGAAAAAGATTGTGACTGGCCCCAATTATCAAAACATAGAGGTGTAAAAAGTAAAAAAGGTCATTACTTTGGGCCATTTGCTTCTGTCGGTTCAGCTAATTGGACAATTAAAATTCTTCAGAAAGTTTTTTTATTGAGAGTTTGCAATGATTCAGTTTTTAAAAATAGAGATAGAGCCTGTATACTTTTTCAAATTAAAAGATGTTCGGCTCCCTGTGTGCACTCTGTAAATAAGGACGAGTACTCTAAGCTTGTTAGTGATGCTGTAGATTTTCTTTCTGGAAAATCAAAAACCATTCAGAAGAAATTATCTTTTGAAATGGAAAAAAGTAGTAAAAAAATGGATTATGAAAAAGCAGCTATTATTAGAGATAGAATCAAAGCACTAACTCAAATTCAATCTTCACAAAATATAAGTTCTACTAATTTAAATAATGCTGATGTTATATCAATTTCTCAAGAAGCATCAAAAAGTTGTATTCAGGTATTTTTTTATAGATCCAAACAAAATTGGGGAAACCAATCTTTCTTTCCTAAGCATGACGAAGCTCATTCGCCTGAGGAAGTGTTAACTTCTTTTATTTCTCAATTTTATGAAAATAAAAATGTCCCAGCTGAAATTTTAATAAACAAAAAAATTAATGATTTAAAATTAATCAAATTAGCTTTGGAAAAAAAAGAAGGCAAGTTGGTTTCAATCAAAATAGCTACTAAGGGTAGCGCTCTCAAGATATCTAAAATGGCTGAAAAAAACGCAAAAGAGGCTTTAACAAGAAGAATTTTTGAATCTGAAACAAACACTAAATTGTTAGATCAAGTTGCAGAAAAATTCAAATTAGATATTTTCCCACGAATAATTGAAGTATATGATAATAGTCATATTCAGGGAGCACACTCGGTAGGAGCTTTAATTTCTTTTGGAACAGAAGGATTTGTTAAAAAAAGATATAGAAAGTTTAATATTAAAAATACAAATCTCAATTTAGGAGATGATTATGGTATGCTAAAAGAAGTTTTAGAAAGAAGATTTGGAAAAATTGTTCAGAATAAAAATCAAACAGATGTTATAATACCAGATTTAATAATTGTTGATGGGGGAAAAGGACAATATTCAACAAGTAGAAAAGTTTTAGATAATTATGGTTTTCATGATACTCCAATCATAGCTATTGCCAAAGGCCCAAATAGGAACCAAGGCGATGAAACTTTTATTCACAAAGGTAGTGGTATTAAATTGAACAAAAGAGAGCCACTACTATTTTTTCTTCAAAGATTAAGAGATGAAGCTCATAGATTTGCAATTAGTAGCCATAGAATAAAAAGAAAAAAAAGTTTGTCAAAATCATTATTAGATGAAATAAATGGAGTGGGCAGAACAAGAAAAAGAGCTTTGTTAAATTACTTTGGTTCCGCAAGAGCCGTTGAATCGGCTAGTTTTGATGATTTAAAAAATGTTGAAGGAATTGAAACGTCAGTAGCAAAAAAAATACATGATTTTTTTCATAACTAGAAAATATATATGAAGTTACAAATACCTAATACTCTTACAATAGGAAGAATAATTTTAGTTCCAATATTTGTTATTGCTTTTTACCTTCCTGGTCTTTTAGGAGACTTAATCCCATTTTTTATATTTATACTTGCTAGCTTCACAGATTTTTTAGATGGTTTATTAGCAAGACTTTATAAAGAAGAATCAAAATTAGGGGAACTTTTAGATCCTATTGCTGACAAAATAATTGTAGCGACAGCGTTAGTTCTACTGGTAATGAATGAAACTATTCAACACTATGAAGTAATTGCTGCAATTATTATTCTTACTAGAGAAATAATGATTTCAGGTTTGAGAGAATACTTAGCTAAATCTCAAATTTCAATGCCAGTTACAGGATTAGCTAAGTTTAAAACATTTATTCAAATGTTTTCTATTGCACTTCTTCTTACTGGCGATAGTGGAAATAAACTTATTAATTTTCAAGATTATAATGCTCACACTATAGGAATAATTTTGCTATGGCTTTCTTCGTTCCTTACACTTTACACAGGATATGCTTATGTAAAAAAAGGAATAGATCACGCTACTGATTAAAAAAATTTAACTACTATGCTTTTTTTCTTACTAAACTTTGAAAACTTTTTTCTAAGTCTTTTATAACATCACAAACGGTAAAACTATATTTATCAATTTGTGAAACTGGGGTAATTTCCGCAGCAGTTCCTGTCAAAAAACAACCTGTAAACTCAGATAATTCTTCTGGTTTAATTTTTCTCTCAACGATTTTAATATTTTTTGACTTAGCTATTTCAATAATACATCTTCTTGTAATTCCATCTAAAAATGAATCTGGAATAGGTGTATGTATTTCACCTAGCTTGTTTTTAAAAAATATATTAGCTCCCGTTGCTTCCGCTATATTATCTTGATAATCAAGCATTAAAGAATCTGTAAAACCTTCTTTTTCAGCTTCGTGTTTTGAAAGAGTGCAGATCATATAGAGTCCTGAAGCTTTGGTATCCCAAGGTATGGTATTTGGAGCTGGTCTTCTCCATTTAGAAATATTTAATTTAATACCTTTTAGTTTTAGATTGGGATCAAAATACGAACCCCACTCCCACGTAGCGATAGCTACGTGAATTTTTGTTTTTTGTGCAGAAATTGCCATCATTTCACTTCCACGCCAAACAACTGGTCTAACATAACCATTTTTTACATTTTGAATTTTTACAATTTCTTTACACGCATTATTTAAATATTCTTGATCGTAAGGAATTTTAAAACCTAGTCTAGAAGCGGAATAAAATAGTCTTTCTGTGTGTTCTTCTAATTTAAATATTTCTCCACCATAAACTCTCTCACCTTCAAAAACGCAGCTTGCATAATGCAAGCCATGGCTCAGAATGTGTATTTTTGCATCAGACCAATTTATCGGCTTGCCATTAAACCAAATTTTTCCTGATCTTTTATCAAAAGGTATAGGTTCCATAAAAAAAATATTAAACTTAATTGATTTTTTAGTTCAAAAAAGTATCTATGTTATATAGATATGTCAATATAACTGACCCAAAACAAATTATGAAAGACTTGTTGTATTTAAAAGATGACCAGATTAAGGATTTTATAGAGCAGATATTTTATGCTTATAGAGAAACAAACTCTGATCCAAAAAAAATTTTAAAAAAACACTCTTTCGGGAGTGCACATCATAGAGCAATCCAACTAATAGAAAGGCATGAGGGTCTTACGGTGTCTGATTTATTAAATAAGTTAAAAATTACAAAACAAAGCTTAAATAGGGTTTTGCGCGATTTAGTAAAAAGTAAAACTATTTATGTTAAAAAAGGTGAAGTAGACTCAAGGCAAAGACAAATTTTTTTAGATAATAAAGGTAAAGAAATTGTAAATGAGATATTTTTTGAGCAAAAAAAAAGAATATATGCTGCATTAAAAAATTCAGACGCCGATTCTGTAATAAAATTTAAAAATGTTTTAAATAAAATAATAAATGAATAAAAAAACTTTTCATATATTGGTAGTTGATGATGATAATAGAATAAGGGAGTTGGTAAAAGAATACCTTGAAGAAAACAATTTTTTAATCACTACCGCAAAAGATTCTTCTGAAGCTAAAAAAAAAATAGAAATTATAAATTTTGATATACTAGTTCTTGACGTAATGATGCCAGGGGAAAGTGGTTTTTCTTTAACCAAGTACTTAAAAAAAAATAACCCAATTCCAATAATCCTACTAACAGCAAAAGACGAAGTAGAAAGTAGAATAGCTGGATTAGAATTGGGTGCAGACGACTACCTTAGTAAACCTTTTGAACCTAAAGAATTATTGCTAAGAATTAAAAATATTATAAACAAGACTCAGGTACCGCCTTTAAAAGAAGAGATACATATCGGGAAAACTTTAATTAATTTAAAAAAATTAAATATTAAAATAAATGGTATAAATAAAAAAATTAATCCGCAAGAAAAAAAAATTTTAGAAAAAATGTTTATATTTCCAGGAAAAATTTTTTCGAGAGATGATATTGGAAAAATAATAAATATTTCAAAAGAGAGAACTATTGATGTTATGATCACTAGACTAAGACAAAAAATTGAGTTAAACCCAAAAAACCCAAAGTATTTACAAACAATTAGAGGTGCTGGTTATGTCTTATGGGTTGAATAATTTTATAAAAAAAATTTTACCTAAGGGGCTTTTTTATAGATCTCTTATAATTGTTGCTGCGCCAATAATAATTCTACAAATTATAATAACAATAGTTTTTTTTGATAGTCTCTGGATAAAGGCTAACAAAGGAATGACGCGTTCTCTAGTTAGTGAAATTCATACTTTGTACGATGTTTACACTAATCCTGATTTGGGACAGAAACAAACAATAATAGATCTATATAACAAAAATTTTGATTTTTTTATTTCTTATCAACAAGAAAAATTATTTAAAAAAAATGATAATGAAAGATGGTATAGCCCCATGGATAGAAGTTTGAGAAGAGAATTAAAATCTGCCTTTGGAAGTGATACTTATGCCTTTGACACCACAACTTATAAGGAGCAGATAGCTTTAAAAATAAAATATAGTGACGGATTTTTAAAAATTTATTTTCCTAAAAAAAGAATAGCTCCTTCTTCTGCTAGAATATTTGCATTATGGATAACATTGCCTGGATTATTTTTAATTATGATTGCTATACTTTTTTTAAAAAATCAAACTAAGCCAATAGTTAATTTAGCTAAGGCAGCTGAGCGTTTTGGTAAAGGCGAATTTATAAAAGAATTTAGACCATCAGGTGCCAAAGAAATAAGACAGGCCGCGTATGAATTTGATAAGATGAGAAAAAGAATTACGATTCATTTAAATCAAAGATCTGAAATGTTGTCTGGAATTAGTCATGATCTTAGAACTCCATTAACAAGACTAAAATTACAATTAGCTTTACTAAAACAACAAGACTTAGCGAAAAAAATGAGTGATGATATTGAGGAGATGGAAAGAATGCTTAATGAATATTTAGAGTTTTCTAGACACCAAAAAAATGAAGAAACAGAAAAAGTTAACTTTAATGATGTAGTGAGTAGTATTGTTTCAAAATATGATAACAATCTAATAAATACTACTATTGAAGGAAATCTAAGTATAGATATTAGACCAAATTCTATTAAAAGATGTTTAACAAATCTGATAGACAACGGATTATCATATGGGAAAAAAGTTACTATCTCTTCAAGAAAAACAAATGACAATATTTTGATTCTTATTGATGATGATGGTCCAGGAATCCCTGAAAAAGAATATATAAATGTTATGAAACCATTCTATAGAATTGACAAAAGCAGAGGACAAAATAAAGCAGGAGTGGGTCTTGGTCTATCTATTGCTAATGATATAATTCGTGCTCATGGTGGAAGTATTTCCTTAGAAAAAAGCCCCATGATGGGCTTAAGAGTTAAAGTTTCTTTACCCTACTAGTTTTTTTTTAACGATTTTTTTGGTTTTTTTACTTACTTTTTCTAAACTTTTTTGCAGTTTTTCAATAATCTTTTTCTGTACTTCAAATTCTTCTCGTGAGACTAGGTTTAGTTTATTTACGATATTTTCCAATTTAAATTTAATATTATCTTGTACTTCCTTTTTTAAATCTTTAGACGTATATAAACCCTTTTCAATTAATTCTGTTATATTTGTAATAAATTTATTATATTTTTGCATATTTGTTAAGTTAATTGAATTAAACTATTAAATAAATCTTTTTTTTGTAAATGATAATTCATAATTTAGACCCTGTACTTGTAGATTTTGGCCTATTCCAAATTAGATGGTATTCTTTAGCATATATATTTGGAATCATACTAAGCTGGATTTATATAAATATTATAATAAAAAAAATTACGAAAGAGAAATACAGTTTTATTTCTATTAAATCACCACAATTTGATGATTTGTTAACATATTTAATCTTAGGTATTATTTTTGGGGGGCGTCTGGGTTATGTTTTATTTTATAACTTTGAATACTTTAGCCAAAACTTACTTGAGATTTTTAAAATCTGGCAAGGTGGCATGTCTTTTCATGGTGGTTTGTTTGGTGTAATAGTGTCCACACTTATATATTCCAAAATTACAAAAAATAATTTTTTTAGATTTACTGATCTCATTTGCTGTGCCGCCCCGATAGGTATTTTTTTAGGAAGAATTGCAAATTTTATAAATGGTGAGTTATATGGAAAATTTTCTACACTTCCATGGAGTGTCATTTTTCCTGACAGCGGAAACATTCCTAGACATCCTTCTCAAATATACGAATCAATTTTAGAAGGTATTATTCTTTTTATTTTAATAAATTTTTTAGCTTTTAAAAAAAAATCTCTTAATACAACTGGTCTTACCTCAGGTATTTTTTTAGTTTTATACTCAACTTTCAGAATTATTTCGGAAATATTTAGGGAGCCAGATTCTCATTTGGGTTATTTTTTAAATTATTTTTCTATGGGAACATTATTAAGCTTAATAACATTGTTTTCTGGTTTTTTGATTATATTTTTTATAAAAAAAGATGAAAAAAATAATTAGTATTTTAAAAAAAAAATCTATTCCCTTAGATGAGTTTATTAATATTGCTCTTTACGATAAAGATATTGGATTTTATATGAAAAAAAATCCTTTTGGTAAAAAAGGTCATTTTATAACCTCTCCAATAATTTCAAACCTTTTTGCAGAAATGATAACAATATGGTGCATAAGTTTTTGGTATTATTTAGGAAAGCCAAAAAAAATTTTGTTTGTCGAGCTTGGTCCAGGTGATGGGTCTTTGTGTAAAAACATTTTAGATATATCTAAAAAATTTAATGAATTTTATAATTGCTTGGAGATAAATTTATTAGAAATAAGCAGTAAATTGCAATCTATTCAAAAAAAAAAAATAAAAAATAAAAAAGTTAAATGGATAAACAAATTAGAAGAGATAAATTCTGGACCAATTATTTTTTTTGGAAATGAGTTTTTTGATGCTTTGCCTATAAAACAGTTTTATAAAAAAAAAAAATCTTTATATGAGAAATATATTACTCTATCAAAAGATAAAAAAAAATTAGAGTTAGAATATAAAAAAGCACAAAAAAAATTAATAAAAAATATTAAAAGTTATAATTTACTGGTTTCTGGAGATGTTGTTGAATACCCTGCTAGTGCGATTAAATACCTTTCAAGTATTGCCAAAAAAATTAATAAATATGATGGTGGTCTTTTAACTTTTGATTATGGATACACCAAAAACAAAAACAAAAATACACTCCAGGCGGTAAAAAATCATATGTTTATAAATCCTTTTGAACAACCTGGAAATTCAGATATTACATCTCACGTAAATTTTAGTTTATTTATAGAAATTTTAAATAAAAATAAGTTAGAAGTAAATAAAGTAGTGACACAAAATGAATTTTTGCAAAAAATGGGAATAAGACAAAGAGCTGATATACTGTCTAGTAAAATGACTTTTAAAAAAAAAATAAGCTTATTTTATCAACTTAAAAAAATGTTAAGCTATAAAGAAATGGGGCAACTGTTTAAAGTTTTATTTGCTCAAAAAAAAGGTAAAAAATTTTCTTTAGGTTTTTAATATGTATTTTTCAAAAAAATTAAAAAAGTTCAAAAATATAAAACACTGTTTTTTTTCTAGAAAAAATGGTTTTTCAAAAGGTTATTATAAAAGTTTAAATTGTGGTTTAGGGTCAAATGATAGAAAAGAAGATATTTTAAAAAACCTTAAATTCGTAAGTAAAAAAATAGGTTGTAATAGTGAATTTTTAATTACACTTAATCAAAAACACACAAACAATGTTGTTGATTTTAAACACATTAAATCTGTAAAAAATAAATTAACAGGTGACGCTATGGTAACTAAAATTAGTAATCTTGGAATAGGTATACTTACCGCTGATTGTGCTCCAGTGTTATTGTATGACCCAATAAATAAAATTATAGGATGTATTCATTCTGGGTGGAAAGGTGCTTTGAGAGGAATAATTAAAAACACTATAAATAAGTTTCGTGAAATGGATGCAGATGTTGATAATTTAATTGCAGTTGTTGGGCCTTGTATAAAAACAGAAAACTATGAAGTAAAATCTGATTTTTATAAAAAATTTATAAATCATCATGATGGTAATAAAAAATTCTTTATTATAAATTCCAGTGGTAAGTATTTCTTTGACTTAAGAGGATTCGTTAATAAAGAGATACATAACTCAAATGTAAAAAATATTGAAAATATTGAAATAGATACATTTTCGGACCAAGAAAATTTTTATAGCTATAGAAGATCCTCAGCTAAGGGTGAAAAAGATTACGGAAGATGTATTTCCGTCATATTAATGACTTAATTAAATGTTTAATTTATTTGAAAGTTTATTTTAAAGTTGTATAAAGAAATTATCTTATGAAAATTCTTGCTTGCACAAGTAATTTAAAATTATGCAAAGACATAGCAAGAAACCTCAAACTAAAATTAGTTAACACAAATATTAAAAGATTTGCTGATGGAGAGGTTTATGTTGAGATTAATGAAAATATTAGAGGTAATAGTATTTTTGTAGTTCAATCTACGTCTAATCCTGCAAATGATAACTTGATGGAACTTCTAATTTGTATAGATGCATTAAGGAGATCTTCTGCCAAAAGCATAACTGCGGTGATTCCTTATTTTGGCTACGCAAGACAAGACAGGAAAGTTGCACCGAGAACAGCAATATCTGCAAAATTAGTTTCAAATCTTATTACTAATGCTGGCGCAAACAGGATTCTGAGTGTTGATTTACATGCGGGTCAAATTCAAGGTTTCTTTGACATCCCTGTAGATAATTTATTTTCAACACCTATATTTGCAAAACATATAAAAAGTAAAATGAAATTAAGTAATTTAATTTTTGTTGCACCTGATGTTGGTGGTGTTGAAAGAACAAGAGCTTTGAGTAGAAGAATAAATTCAAGTATTGCTATAATCGATAAAAGAAGACCTGCTCCAGGAAAATCAGAAGTAATGAATATTGTTGGGAATGTTAAAAATAAAAACTGCATAATTGTTGATGATATTATAGATTCGGGTGGCACTATCGTAAATGCAGCTAGCGCTCTAAAAAGTAAAGGAGCAAAGGATGTATATGTTTATATAACACATGCCGTACTGAGTGGAGAGGCAGTGAAAAAAATAGAAAAATCTCAAATTAAGAAGCTAATAACTACTGATACGATTGATAACTTCGCAAAAATTAAAGGGAGTAAAAAGATAGAAATAATTTCCCTAGCTCCAATGATTTCTGAAGCAATGAAAAGAATTTCTAACTCTACTTCAGTTTCTAGTCTTTTTAAATAATTTACTTGTTTTTTTTCTAAACATAATATACAAAACCTTTTCCTTTTATGAACATACTAAAAGCTACCAAAAGAGAGACTCAGTCTACTGGTCAAATAAACAAATTAAGATCTGGCGGTTTAATACCGGCAATACTATATGGTGGAAAAAAAGATAGTATGAAAATAAGTCTTAAAAAGCTGCAACTTTTAGATTTTATAAAAACAGAATCTTTTATGTCTAAAGTTATAGATTTAGATATAGACGGAAGTGCTGAAAAAGCTTTACCAAGAGATGTGGCGTATGATCCGCTTTCTGATGAACCAATACATATTGATTTTATGAGAATAGTAAAAGGTTCTAAATTAGTATTAGAAATACCAGTAAAATTTATTAATCACGAAAAATCTCCAGGATTAAAAAAAGGTGGAGTTTTAAATACAGTTAGAAGAAAAGTAGAATTAAAATGTCCTACAGAAAATATTCCTGATGAAATAGTGGTTGATCTAGAAAATAAAGAAATTGGTACAAGTATTAAAATTTCATCAATTCAACTTCCCGAAAATGTTGTTCCAACTATAGCTGATAGAGATTTTGTAATCGCTACAGTTGTTGCTCCAACGATTGTAGTGGAGCCAGAAAAAGTTGAAGACGCAACTGCTGAAGGCGAAACTCCAGCAGAGGGTGCTGTTGAAGGCGAAACTAAAACAGAAGACGGTAAAGAAAAAACAGCTAAACCTGCTGACGACAAAGCTAAGGCAGCAGCGGGGGGGGGAAACCCAACTCCTGTTAAAGAAACCAAAAAAAAATAAAATAGGAAAAAATAACAATTATGCTTCTTTTTGTAGGCTTGGGAAATCCAGATCCCAACAATACCAACAATCGACACAACGTAGGATTTTTTGCGATAGATTCTATTAACGAAAAATTCAAACTTTCTAAACAAAAACCTAAATTTAAAGGTCTTCTAACAACAGGTAAAATTGACGAACAAAAAGTATTTGCTATAAAACCACTTACATTTATGAATAGTTCTGGAATATGCATTAAAGAACTTGTGGAATATTTTAAAATAGATGTAAAAAATATTTTTGTTTTTCATGATGATATGGATGTTGATCTTGGAAAAGTTAAGGTAAAGTTTGGTGGAAGCAGTGCTGGGCATAACGGAATTGAGTCACTAGATAAAAATATAGGAAAACATTATTCAAGAATTAGGATAGGAATAGGTAGACCTAAAAATAATTCAACTGGTGTTGAACATGTTTTAAATAATTTCTCTGCTGATGAAAAACAAAACGTGGATGAGGTAACTAATAATATTATAAAATCAATTTCTCTATTAATAAAAAAAAACCTAGATCTTTTTTCAAGTAAGGTTAATCAAAAATAAAAATGAGTTTTAAGTGTGGAATAATTGGTTTGCCCAATGTTGGTAAATCCACTTTATTTAATGCATTGACTGAATCAAAAAAAGCTTTAGCTGAAAATTTTCCTTTCTGCACAATAGACCCAAATATTGGAATAGTAGCTGTCCCAGATAAAAGATTAGATGAAATTTCTGCTATTTCAAAATCAACTAAAAAAATTAATGCGGCAATCACATTTGTTGATATAGCTGGCCTTGTCAAAGGCGCTTCTAAAGGTGAAGGTTTGGGAAACAAGTTTCTTTCTCATGTTAGAGAAGTTGATACTATTGTTCATCTAACACGTTGTTTTGATTCAGAAAAAATCCAGAATGTTAATGCAAATGTTGACCCAATTAGAGATCTTGAGATTATTGAAACTGAAATTTTATTATCAGACTTAGAATCTATTCAAAAAAGATTAGAAAAAAGTAATAGAAAAAAACTAGAAAAAGAAGAACTTAACTTTTTAGAAGAATGCTTGTTAACAATAAATAATGGAAAAAATACAAAAGAATTAAAGAATAAATTCGATAAAAATTTAATTAAAAAATCAGCTCTTTTAGCTTTAAAACCTAGAATAATAGTTTGTAACGTTGATGAAAAAAGTTTACCAAATGGTAATAAATACTCTGATATTTGTAAAGATAAATTCCCAGATGAAAATGTAATTATTGTTTGCGCTGATATTGAAGATCAAATCATGGATTTACAAATAAAAGATAGAAAAGATTTTATGCTTGAATCCGGTATTGAAAATACAGGCTTAACTAATTTAATTAAAAGCGGTTACGATACTCTTGGATTGAGAACTTTTTTCACATCAGGACCTGAAGAAACTAGGGCATGGACGATAGAAAAAGAATTTAACGCTGCTGAAGCTGCTGGTGTAATACATAGCGATTTTAAGAAAAAATTTATTAAGGCAGAAACTGTCACCCATGAAGATTTTATTAAATATCGTGGGTTCAATGAATGTAAAAATGAAGGAAAATTAAGACTAGAAGGTAAAGATTATATTGTAAAAGATGGTGATGTAATGTTTTTTAGAACAGGAGCTTAATTTATTTAAAACTTTTAGGATCTTCCCCTTCATATTCGGTAACTATTTCTTCAACCTTGTCGAAAGTATCTTGTTTATTATCTGCTTTTAAACCAAATCTAGACCACACTTTTTGCTTGCTAAAATAAACTAAGGTAAAAAGTATTAATAAATAAATTATAGTTTTAAAACCCATTTTGTGTTGAGCTTCAAGATGCGGTTCAGAAGCCCAGACTAAAAAAGCAGTAACATCTTTTGCCATCTGTTCTTTTGTTGCATCTGTACCATCCAAATATTCAACTTGTTCATCAGAAAGTGGTTCTGACATTTTAATTTTATTACCAACCATATATTTGTTATAATATACACCATCATCTAATTCGAAGCCTGAAGGCGCTTCCTCATAACCTACAAGAAGTGAATAAATGTAATCTGCTCCTCCTGCTCTGGCTTTGGCAAGAACTGACATATCTGGTGGATATGCTCCTCCGTTAGCCACTGTTGAAGCTTGCACATTTGGGTAAGGTTTAATAAACTTATCTGATAGCTTACCCGGTCTTGTAAACATTTCTCCATCACTGTTAGGTCCATCTGTTACTTCAAATTGTGCCGCTATTGCTTTGGCTTCTTCTTTAGAAAATTCAGGCCCACCTTCTTCGGCTAAATTTCTATAACTTAAATGTTGAACAGAATGACAACCCGAACAAACTTCTTGATAAACTTGAAACCCTCTTTGAAGTGAAGCTCTGTCAAAAGTTCCAAAAACACCATCAAAACTCCAATTATTTTTTATTAAATTTATTTTATTTTCTTCTGCAAAAACCACACACGGTATTACGGATAAAAAAATTATTATAAATATTTTATTTATAAAATTATTTAAATGAGCCAACATTATCCCCTTCATATTCGGATGCAGCTTTTTTTACTCTATCTAAAACTCCTGGTTTATTTAAAACTGGATCAGATATACTTTGTGGTAATGGATCTGTTTTTTCATAACGACCCAACATAGGAAGTAAAATTAAAAAATGAGCAAAATAATAAATTGTAGCTAACCTAGATAAAAATAAGTATATACCTTCGGGTGGTTTTGCTCCCAAGTATCCAAGTAAAATTACTGTAAAAACTAATACCCAAAAGAATTTTTTATAAATTGGTCTAAATGTTGCTGATCTTACTTTGCATGTATCGAGCCATGGCAACAGCATGAGTATAAAAATTGCAGAAAACATAAAAATTACCCCACCTAACTTACTTGGTATAGCTCTTAGAATTGCGTAAAAAGGTAAAAGGTACCACTCCGGAACTATGTGAGAGGGTGTAACTAATGGATTGGCTTCTATATAATTATCTGGATGACCTAAAACATTTGGAGCAAAAAATACAAACCATAGAAAAACAATTATAAATAAAAGCAAGGCTATGAGATCTTTCATGACCATGTATGGGTGAAAAGGCATGGTTTCGTTACTATTTTTTTTTACATCTATTCCAATTGGATTATTATTACCAGGAACATGCAGTGCCCAAATATGAAGAATAACAAGACCAAAAGTTAAAAATGGAAGTAAATAATGTAAACTATAAAATCTATTTAGGGTTGGGTTATCTACTGAATAACCACCCCATAACCAAGTTGTTATGCTTTCGCCAACAAAAGGAATGGCAGTAAATAAATTAGTTATTACTGTTGCCCCCCAAAAACTCATTTGCCCCCATGGTAATACATAGCCCATAAAAGCGGTGGCCATCATGAGTATATAAATTAAAAGCCCAATGATCCAAATCACTTCTCTTGGTGATTTGTATGAGCCATAAAATAATGATCTAAAAATATGTATGTATACCGCTAAGAAAAACATTGATGCTCCATTTGCGTGCACATATCTTATTAGCCATCCATAATTTACATCTCTCATTATATGCTCAATGCTTTCAAAAGCATGGTCAACATGAGCAACATAATGCATTGCAAGAACAAGTCCTGTGATTATTTGTGTAATTAAACAAAATGTTAGTATTCCTCCAAACGTCCACCAATAATTTAAATTTTTTGGCGTTGGGTAGGCCTGAAGATGATGAGAAAGAGTTAAGAGAGGCAAACGGCTATCAAACCACTGACCTAACTTAGATTTAGGGATATACTTTTCTTCACTCATGATTAACCTATTTTAATTGTGTTGCCATCAACAAATTCATACTTAGGAATTTCTAAATTTTTCGGAGCAGGTCCTTTTCTAACTCTACCCGAAGTATCATAGTGCGATCCGTGACATGGACAAAACCATGCTTTATATTCGCCTTTGTCACCAAGAGGAACACAACCAAGATGGGTACAAACACCAACCATGACTAACCATTCTGGATTTTTTGTTCTGTCAGAGTCTTTTTCTGGATCTTTTAAATCTTTTAAATCAACTGCAGCAGCTTCATCAATTTCATTTTTAGTTCTTCTTCTGATAAAGATTGGTTTTCCTCTCCACAAAACAGTTATTGTTTTTCCTGGTTGAACGTTGCTAACATCTACTTCGGTAGTTGATAAAGCTTTTACAGAAGAATCTGGATTCATTTGATCTACTAAAGGCCAAATTGCTGAACCGATACCAACAGCACCAATTGTGTAAGTGGCTGTAAAGAGAAAATCTCTTCTTTTAGATTGAATTTTATTATTCATAGATTTGAAACTCTCCTGTAATATATATTATTTATTAATTATAATTTACATAAATTTGTTAGTGGCAGAATGACACATAAACTTATAAATTATTAGAAAAATGTTTAATATCGCACTGTATCAACCAGATATACCTCAAAACACTGCAGCTATAATTCGTTTATGTAGCTGTTTTGACACAACTCTCGAAATAATAGAACCTTGCGGTTTTAATCTACATGATAAAAGATTAAAAAGAGTTGCTATGGATTACTTGGATAAAAGTAAAATAATTATACATAAATCATACAAAAATTTTTTATCACTTAAAAAAAAATCAAGAGTAATACTTATGACTACAAAAGCTGAAAAGAAATATTATAATTTTAAATTTAAACCCAATGACACAATACTTTTTGGAAGAGAAAGTGCTGGAGTTCCTGAAATAGTGTTTAAACAATCTACTCAAAAATTAAAAATACCCTTAAAAAATAAAGCAAGATCACTTAACATAAGTATAGCGGCCGCAATAACTTTGACGGAGGCATTAAAACAAAATTGCCTACTTTAGTATGATTAAAGATATTTATATAAAAAAAAAATTAGCAAGCACTTGGTTTTTGTTGCTTCAACAAATATTTTTTTATGAATTTGAAAAATTAGAAATCGATTATGGAAAAAAAGTTGGAAAAAAACCAAAACTCTTTGAAAAAAAAACATGGAAAAAATCAAAAGTTAAAAAAGAAGGCGGAGGAACTTATGCTGTAATAAAAAATGGTCTTATTTTTGATAGCCTAGGAGTTAATTTTTCTGAAGTATCAGGGAAATTTAATAGTAAGTTTAAATCACAAATTCTAGGCACTGAAAAAAATTCATCTTACTGGGCTTCTGGAATTTCAATAGTTGCTCATATGAAAAATCCAAATATTCCTGCTATGCACTTCAATACAAGATTTATTGTTACTTCTAGAAATTGGTTTGGCGGTGGTATGGACTCAACACCCTCAGAAAAAGATAAAAAAGAAGAAAAAATATTTCATAGAAAAATAAAATTAATGTGCGATAAGCATAATAAAAGCTATTATAAGAAATACAAAAAGTGGTGTGATAAATATTTTTATTTACCGCACAGAAAAGAAAAGCGTGGTATAGGTGGAATATTTTTTGATAATAAAAATAATGTTTGGGAAAAAGATTTTGACTTTATTAAAGATGTAGGTCTGTGTTTTTTAGATTGTGTAAAAAGTATAATTGAAAATAAAATGTATAAAAAATGGAATTTAAAAAAAAAAGAGACCCAACTAATAAAAAGAGGACGTTACGTAGAATTTAATTTACTATATGATAAAGGTACTAAATTTGGTCTTAATACAGGTGGTAATGTGGAGGCTATTTTAATGTCTTTACCTTCTTTGGCGAAATGGAAATAAAATGAATAAAGAACCAATTACAATAGATGGTTTGGAAAAAGTAAAAACTGAACTAAAAGATTTAAAAAATCTTAAACGACCCAAAATAGTGGAGGCTATAGCGGAAGCTAGGGGTCATGGAGATTTAAAAGAAAACGCCGAGTACCATGCAGCAAAAGAAGAACAAGCAAAAATTGAAGGAAGAATAATTGAAATAAACAATCTTATTGCCGTAGCAAATGTCATTGATGTTACTAAATTAGAAAAAAAAGATAATGTAATTTTTGGTTCAACAGTAGATTTAATTGATTTGGAAACCAAAAATAAAAAAAAATATAAAATTGTAGGCAAGGATGAAGCTGATATAAAAAAAAATTATATATATTTTCGATCTCCTATTGGTAAAGCCTTAATTGGAAAGAAAAAAAAAGATCTGGTGAGTGTTTTAACCCCATCCGGCGAAAAAAATTTCGAAATTTTGGAAGTAAAATATATTTAATTTTATTTAATTTTATTTAAAGATTTTTTTAGATAATCTTCGTCCAAAATAAAATTATTTTCAATCCATTTTTCTTCTATTAATTTTAGTTTTTTTCCCATTTCTTGCCCACTTTCATAGCCATGAATTTTTAAAAAATTACCTGAAACTGGAAACTTAGGTATTTTGTACGTGACTATAAATTCAAGCAATTCATCAATTATTGATACACTTACTACCTTGCTTATACATTTTGCAAAAAATAATAAATCTTTAACGGAATCTTTATCAGTTAAATATAATAATTTTTTTATATTGTTTTTTAAAAAAAATTTTTTTTGTTTGAGATCTTCATAATATTTAAATATATTTTGAAATTTATTTTTAACTTTATTAGAAGTTTTATATTTATAACAAAAAAACTCGAAATTATCCGTATGATCTACGGTTAATAAAGCGAGTATCATTTTATAATCATATTTTTTTCTCTGTTCCGCATTTAAATTTAACTTACTTAATATTTTTAATCGGTCATAAAACTTAAATTGAGGAAATATACTTGTAATAATATCTCTTGATTCGTTGTTTAAAAATAAACTGTGAATATTCTTTAATGATAAAATTTTTTTTAGCTCATCAAAAATTCTTTCATTTGAAACCTTGTTTAGGCCATTAATATTTTTTTTTATTGATTGGATGTTTTCTAGCTCATGTTCAAATTTACTATATTGAGTAAAAAATCTAATGTACCTTAAAATACGTAAATAATCTTCTTGTATTCTTTCTTCCGTAGATCCAATAAATTTTATTTTTCCGATTTTTAAATCAGCTATGCCATTTTGTGGGTCAAAAATATTACCATCAATGTTTCCATAAATAGCATTAATAGTAAAATCCCTCCTTAAAGCATCCTCCTCCCAATTTTTGGTAAATTGAACATTTGCGTGCCTTCCATCTGTCTGGACATCTTTTCTCAAAGTAGTTATTTCAAACTTTTTTTTATTTAAAATTACTGTTAATGTTCCATGGGATATTCCAGTATCAATTACTTTAATATTATTTTTATTAAGTTTGTTTTTTACTTCTTGTGGTTCAAGTGTAGTTGCTAAATCTATATCATCAATAACTTCACTATTAATTGCTTTACGAACACACCCACCTACAAAATTAATAGTATTACTATTTTCATTTAAATTAAGTAATTGAAAAATTTCTTTAGCTTCTTTCATATTTTCTAAAAAATATAATTTTTTTTCAAATCCAAATTTTTGGAAAAGTAAAATATCAATTTTGATAATAATATTTTTTATTTTCTTAAGCATTTTTTTTGGCTGGGGCGCTAGGATTCGAACCTAGGATGGCGGTACCAAAAACCGCTGCCTTACCACTTGGCTACGCCCCAAATTCGTAGGTCTGAGGTATATCACAAAAAATTAAACTTATATAGTTTTTGATACAACAGACCAGTACTTTTTAAATTTAATATTTAATAGTTTTTGTGCGTAAATAGCCTCCTCCATTTTAGAAAATATTCCTATACATGCTGATCCTGAGCCCGTGATTCTTGAAAAATAACATCCATTTTGAATTTTGATAAAATTGATCAGATTACCTACTCTTGGGTGGAATTTAATAACAGTTTGTTCGAGATCATTATTTTGATTTCTTAAATATGTAATTATTTTTTTTTTATTTTTTGAAAAGAGTTGGAAATTTCTTTTAAAAAAAGAAAATTTTTTATTATTTCGATATATTTTCTTTGTTTGGCACACTACATTTGGATACACGATTAAAATATTCAAGTTAAAGTTTTTTTTTAATCTTTTAATTTTTTCATTTTTACCAGTTAAAAAAGTGTTTTGTTTTTTTAAAACTATAGGGACATCAAACCCTATCTGGCGTGCAATTTTAATAACTTGATTTTTTTTAAATTTTAAATTCATTTTTTTATTAAAAAAATTTAATAATGCTGCGGCATTAGAAGATCCCCCACCTAATCCTGCGCCATGGGGAATATTTTTTTTTACATTTATTTTAAAAGCTTGTTCTCTAAGAATTTTTTTTTTTCTTAGAATGTTTAACAGATTTGTTAGTGTATTTTTTTTATTATTTATATTATTTTTAAATTTTCCTGTGAAAATTACTTTGTCTTTTGTTCCTTTAATTTTATTTATTAATAACACATCATGTAAATCACAAAATGTTATTAAAGAACTGATTGAGTGATATCCATTATTATTTCTTTTTAAAACATTTAAGGATAAATTTATCTTACAAAAAGATTTTATTTTAAATTTATTCACTTTTTTCTACAGTTGATTGGATATACCAAAAAACAATTTATTACTTATATTATCTTTTAATTCTTTTTCTATATTTTTTAAATTAATAGCGTGATTCCAAAAATATCTTGCTTGTATTTTTTTACTTAACATCCACAGAGTATCTGCGTAATGGTCATTAATAACTGGGTCGTAAGGCATTAGCATAACGGCTCTTTGTAAATATTTTTCTGCTTTATCGTAATTTTTATTCAAAAAATAAGCCCAACCCAATGAATCTGTAATGTAAGGATCGTTTTTTTTTAAATCATCTGCCTGTTTGAGCATTTTTAATGATTTTTTTATATTTATTTTTTTTTCTATCCATGAGTATGCCAAATAATTTAATACATAAGCTTGATCCGGTAAAATTTTTAAAGATTCTTGAAGATCTTTTTCGGCATCACTCCACTTGCCTATTTTTTCATAGCTAGTTCCTCTTCTGTCCAAAATTTTTGAAATCAAAAAGTGGTTTTTTTTTATTTTATCCAAGGTTAAAGAGTAGTATTTTATTGATTCTTGGTAATACTTATTATCTTTATAGAAATTTGCTAATTCATAATAATGTTCAAAATTTTTATTTTTTAACGAATTAAATCTCTTTTTTAAATATGATAATGCTGTTTCTTTATTATTTGTTTTCAATAAAATTGTTGCAATGCTTTTGGACGCGTGCCAAGAATAAACTTCTCCTATTGACTTTGTAGCTTGATAAACTTCTTCTGATACTTTGTATTTTTCTTGAAGAAAATAATTTTCTGCTAATAAAGTTTTATTAGTTATAAATTTTTCATTAAGTAGTAGTGAAATTTTTAAGTAAAAATTTGACTGATGATAATTTTTTTCACTTGAGTATAAATTTGCAATTACATAAAAAATTTCAGCTATGGCATCTTTTGGGTTTTTACAATTAAAAAAACTCATAGCCATTCTTTCATTATTATTTTCTAAAAAAAGTTTAGTTTGCCTGACTAATAAAGTTAAATTTTTATTTTTTGATGCCTTATTAATTGCTATTTCCGATCTTTTTTTTTGTTTTTTATGCAAAAAATAATTAACTAAAAAAAAATTATATCTAGAAAAGGAACCTTCTTCATTATTGATAAGTTTACTATATAAGTCTACTGCTTCTTCATTTTCAAAATAACATTGTAAAAAACTATTCTGTATTAGTTTTAAATTATTAAATCTATCTGGAATTTTATTAAATGATGTTAAACTTTCTTTTTTATTATTCTGGGAAGCTTTCGTCCATGAAATTAGAATATTTCCAAGAAATTGGTAAAAAAATAAATCATTTTTGTAAACATTATTTAATCTTTTAAAATGTTTTTCTGCAGTTATATAATCTTCTTTAATAAAAGAATTTAAACCTAGTAACAAATCAACTTCAAAAAAATTATTGTCTTCATTCCATATTTTGTTAGAGAAAGCAAAAGCTTCATCAAATTTATCAAGTAAAACAAGTGATCTTATAAACTTTATGTTAAAATTAGAGTGTAATTCTTTTAATGATTGCGCCTTATTTAGATATTTAAAACTATCGGCGGTATTATTTTGATTTAAAGCTACAATACCAGAAAAGTAATTGGAAATATTTTCTTTTGAATACTGTTGAGTAGCTTTAGCTAATGAAATGTTTATCCAAAAAATTGGAAGGATAAGTATTGAAATAAAATAAATTTTTTTTATAAAAAATTTCATATAATATGATTTATAAAATGAAAAAAAATTTAAATCAAAAACTTATTAGTCTAATTGAATATTATAATTTACTTAATTCTGACATTTTCGTGAGTAACAACCCTTTAAAAAGAGTACTTAATAACTCAATTACCACTTTCAGTGGTACTAAAATACAAAAACTTCAAAAACTAAAGAATAGCATTCAATTAATAAAAAAATGTGACCTAAAAGAAAATGCTAATAATATTGTCTTTGGTGACGGAAATATTAACTCAAAAATAATGATTATTGGTGAAGGCCCAGGAGCTAATGAAGATGCTGAGGGAAAACCTTTTGTTGGTAGAGCGGGGAAATTATTAGATAAAATGTTAGCAGCAATTAAACTAGATCGAAAAAAAGTTTATATTTCTAATGTAGTAAATTACAGGCCTCCAGAAAACAGAAAGCCAACCGATGAAGAAATTGAAAGATATTTGCCTTATTTAAAATCTCATATTCAAATTATTAACCCTAAAATTTTATTATTATTAGGCAGTACAGCTTTAAACACAATTGTTGGAAATGAAGTAGTTATATCAAAAGCGAGAGGAAAGTGGGTCCAGCAAGAAATAGGATCAATAAAAATCTGGGTAATTGCATCTTTTCATCCTGCTTTTTTGATGAGACAGCCAGACCAAAAAAAACTTGCCTGGATAGATTTAAAAATGATTAGAGATAAATCTAGAACTCTAAAAATATAAAATATTGTCTGATACTTTAAAAATAGCAGGTGTTGATGAAGTTGGTAGAGGGTGTCTAGCAGGACCAGTTTTTTCTTCTGCGGTTATTTTAAACAAAAATTTCAACGAAAAAGGCATTAAAGATTCAAAAAAAATTACTTTTAAAAAAAGAATTGTACTTTCAGAATATATTAAAAAAAATTCTATCTTTGCTGTAGGTATAGCTAGCGTTGAAGAAATAAATAAAATTAATATTTTAAATGCTTCTTTATTATCAATGAAAAGAGCTCTGTATAAATTAAAAGTACAACCTTCATTGGCTTTTATAGATGGGCTTTTTGTTCCTAAAAACCTAAAAATTAAAGCTAAAACTTTTATTAAAGGTGATGAAAATATTACTTGTATTTCTGCAGCTTCAATTATTGCAAAAGTTGCAAGAGATTTATTTATGATTAATTTATCAAAAAAATACCCCGGATATTATTGGGAGAAAAATTTTGGATATGGAACTAAAGATCATTTTTTTGGACTTAAAAAATATGGAGTTACAAAATATCATCGTAAAAAATTTAAACCTATACACAACATGTTGATGAGTAATTCACGTGAAATACTATAATGCTATTTTTTTTCCATTAATAATTGACTGGTAATTAAATTTAGAGTCTAATTCAACGTAAAGTTGAATCTAGATATGTCTAAATTTATAAATAATATTATTAACGGCAGCTCGTTAGAGTTATTGAAAAATATACCTAACAAATCATTTGATTTAGTTTTTGCTGATCCTCCATACAATATGCAAATTGGTCAAATTTTAAGAAGACCTGATGCAAGTAAAGTTAAAGGTGTAGACGATAAATGGGATCAATTTGAAAGTTTTAAGCATTATGATGATTTTACTAAATCTTGGTTAATTGAATGTAAGAGAATTTTAAAAGACAATGGCAGTATTTGGGTTATTGGATCTTATCACAATATTTTTCGCTTAGGTTATCACATGCAAAATTTAGACTATTGGTTATTAAACGATGTTATTTGGAGAAAAAAAAACCCAATGCCAAATTTTAAAGGCACTAGATTTACTAATGCTCACGAAACATTAATATGGGCATCTAAAAATAAGAAATCAAAATATACATTTAATTATCAATCTTTAAAATGTTTAAATGATGATTTGCAAATGCGTTCTGATTGGTTACTTCCAATTTGCAATGGAAAAGAAAGATTAAAAAAAAATGGAAAGAAAATACATTCTACTCAAAAACCAGAATCTCTTTTACATAGAATTATCTTGGCAACCACAAACAAAGGTGATGTTGTCTTTGATCCTTTTTTAGGAACTGGAACTACTGCAGTTGTGGCCAAAAAACTAGGTAGAAACTATTTTGGAATAGAAAAAGATAAAAAATATTTTAATGCTGCAATCGATAGAATTAGTGAAACTAAAGTTATTGAAGAAAATTATTTAGACACAATAGAAAATAATAAGTCTAAACCCAGAATACCTTTTGGATCACTTGTTGAGCTAGGAATAATTAAACCAGGAACAAATATTTTCGATCAAAAAGAAAAAATTAATGCAAAAATTATGGTGGATGGAAGCATTAAACACAAAGAATCTGCTGGTTCAATTCATAAAATTGCAGCTAAAATAATGGGAACTGAAAGTTACAATGGTTGGACTTACTGGCACTATAAAGTTGGTGGTTCTATTGCTCCAATAGATAATTTAAGACAAAGATTTTTATCTAAAAACATTTAGCACTTAAGTATATAAATTACTTATAAATTTTGCCTAGGTAAAAATTAATAAACTTTTTATTTTTTACAACACTCTTTAAAATTTTATTTCTAAATATTTTTAATATTATGTTAGATAGGTGAAACCCAAAATAGTTAAATTTGGATCTTTTATTGATTAGATTTGTTTTTGTTTTTCTATTTTTAAAATATTCATTTTGTAAGTTTGGATGATTGCAATTAATTAAGTCAAATAATTCATTTGCGGCTTCAATTGCCTGTGATGCTCCTTGGGCTATAGTTGGTGGAAAACTATAAAAAGAATCTCCGATATAAAATACATTTTTATAAACGGATTTGATGGGTTTGCCAGATGTATAAATAGGCCATGAATTTAAATTTCCTTTAAACAATTTTGCTAAATTTTTATTTTGCTTAAAGATTGAACTTTCAATAATTGTTCTTATATTTTCATTATTTTCTACTTCTCTTCTAATTATGCAGACTAAATTAAATTCTTTATTTTGATTAATCGGATATAAAACTAAATGTGCGTTTGCTCCCATTACTAATGATATGTTATTACTACTAAAGTTAGAAATATCCTTATTTTGAAGTTGTGTTCTAACAGCAATAGCTTTGTAGAAATTTGGCGGAAAGGGTTTTTTTTCAACAATTGATTTAGTGTTTGAAAAAACTCCATCAGAAACAACTAAATAATCCACTTCGTCATTTGTTCCATCTATGAAATAAATATTCATTTTTTCTTTAGTCTTTTCAACTTTGTTAATTTTTTTACAAAATATTATTGAATTAGATAATAAATCTTTTTTTAAAAATCTAACTAGAGTTGATCTTTTAAGTGTTGTGTATTTTTCTTTTGTAGAGTTAAAAAACATCAAATCTAAATCACAAATTTTATTACAATCTATTGAGTAAAAATCTAGCTTATGAGGATTATACTTTTCATTTTTATTTAGTTGATCAAAACCGATTTTGTTTAAAATAGAAACACTATTTGTTGATAGCTGAATTCCAAAACCTTCATTCAAATTTAAATTATTTTCTTTTTCATATATGACAAACTCAAAGTCAGGATTTTTTTTTAAAAGATTTGCTAATGTAAGTCCTGCGATACCTGAACCAATAATTGCTATTTTTTTTTTCATTAATATAAACGTGAAACTTGTTTAAAAATTTTTTTAGTAAATGTTGGAATAAAATCATTATTTTTATTTAAATAGTACCAATTAAATTTAGAAGGTATTTTTGAAGAAAATTTATAATATAAATTAATATTTAGTTTTTTGTTTGATATAGAGCTTTTATAATTACACAAAAATTTCCAATTTTTATTCTTTTTTGACACTTCCTTGATTTTTGGTAAATTAAAATTTTTTAAAAATCCTAGTTTATTATTTTTAGTTAATGCTACCTGCTTTGTGCTTTTTTTTAAGTAGCAAAAAATGTCATAACTTTTTAAGTCAACACTTATTTTTTTTTTAATTTTTTTTTTTAATTTTAATTTATTATATAAACACATTTTATTAATTTTACATTCATTACATTTTGGATCTTTTGGTTTACATATTAAAGCGCCAAACTCTATTAACGCTTCAGCTAAATCGCTGTTTCTTTTAGTTTTAAATAAATTTACTTTATTCAAAGTATTTACATTATATATTCTTGACAAAACTCTTTTAACATTTCCATCGACTCCAATTCGTGACTGATTATAAATTAATGCCAAAAGTATATTTGCAGTATAATCTCCTATTCCTGGCAATTCTTTAAGTTTCTCAAAACTGCTCGGAATTTTACCTTCATATTTTTTGATTAATATTTTTGAAGTTCTGTATAAATTTTTTGCTCTTCTATAATACCCTAGTCCTTCCCACAGTTTTAAAACTTCTTTTTCTTTACTTTTTGATAGAGCTTTTAAATTTGGAATTTTTTTTACAAAATTCTTAAAATACGGAATTACAGTTTTAACTTGCGTCTGTTGGAGCATAAATTCACTTAATAATCTATAATATTGCTTTTTTGTTGAACTTTTACTTATTCGCCATGGAAGTGTGCGTTGGTTATTATCATACCAAGTAAGAATTTTTTTTGGTAAATTCTGATTATTTATATGCATTACAAACAAAATAATAAAGAAAGCAAAACCTACGTTCAAGGATTAAGACCATTTAATAAAACTTTGCCACATGGGCTGAAAAGCATTCTCAAGAAAAATGGCTATAATTACTCTGAGATAATTAATAAATGGAGTAATTTAGTTGGTGATAAAATTTCTAAATGCTGTTCACCAAAATCAATAAAAATGAATAATGGTAATTCATGCGCTACTTTAATAGTAGCAGTTAAAAGAGGCGATGAAATAACAGTAGAATATTCAAAAAAAGATATTATAAATAAAATTAATAGTTATTTTGGCTATCAACTAATAAGTGAAATAAAACTTAAATCGTTTAACGCTGAAGTCAAAAAAATTAAAAAAAATAATAATTTTAAATATTTAAGTAAAAATTTAAAAAAAAAAGTAAACCAAGTAAAAAATGAAAAAATAAGAAATTCACTAAATAAATTAATAGATGAGATAAAAAATGACTAAAATAAATTTGAGATTTTATCTGGGTTTTTTATTTAAAGTTTTTTTATTTTATATTTTAATTTGTGTAAAATCTTACTCAGATAATCTAATTACACTTGGAAATAATGATGCTAAAGTTAAAATTAAAATTTTTTCATCACACACTTGTCCTCATTGTGCAAGTTTTCATATAAACGTTGTACCAAAAATTAAAAAAGAATATGTTGATACTGGTGCTGTGCAACTAATTTTTATTGATTTTCCATTAGACCAGGCTGCCTTTAATGCTTCAAAATTATTACATTGCATTGAGCCTAAAAATCAAATGTCCTTTTTAGACAGCATTTATAAACAACAAAACGATTGGACGTCTGGAGCAGATATAAATAAAATTAATGAAAACTTAAAAATAATTGCAGAAACTTTTGGTGTAAATCAATTAGAGTTTAATGAATGTTTAAACAACAATGTAGTAAGTGATAAAATATTGAATGATAGAATAGAAGGACAAAAAAAATATTCTATAAGTTCTACCCCAACAATTGTAATTAAAGAAAAAAAACTTGAAGATTCTCCTAACTTTAAAAATATAAAAAAAAAAATAGAAAAACTAATTTAACTTATGGAATTTAAAAAACTTGACCTAGTCGGTTTTAAATCTTTTGTAGAAAAAACATCTATCTTTATTGAAAAAGGTTTAACTGGAATAGTGGGGCCAAATGGTTGTGGAAAATCTAATATAGTAGAATCAATAAGATGGTGCATGGGAGAAACTTCTGCTAAAAGTATGAGAGGCTCAGGCATGGAAGATGTAATATTTTCTGGTACCTCTAATAAAGCGTCAAAAAATATTGCTGAAGTTTCGCTAACTTTAGATAATTCTGAAAAAGATGGGCCAATTCAATTTAGAGAATTGAATACAATAAATATAAAGCGAAGAATAGTAAAAGACAAGGGTTCAAGATACTTTGTTAATGACAAAGAAGTAAGAGCTAGAGATGTTCAAACTTTTTTTGCAGATCTTTCAACGGGAGCACATTCTCCTTCAATGATAAGTCAAGGAAGAATTGGTGCTTTAGTAACCGCAAAACCAACAGATAGAAGAGCAATTTTAGAAGAGGCGGCTGGAATATCAGGCATACATGTGCGGAGACATGAATCAGAGCTGCGACTTAACTCTGCTGAAAATAATTTAAAAAGAGCTGATGAATTGAGACGACAACAAGAAAAACAATTAGAAAATTTAAAAAAACAAGCAGTTGAAGCTACAAAATATAAATCGATCTCAGAAGAAATTAAAAGAATTGAAGCTGGTCTTTATTATATAAAGTTAATGGAAATTGAAAAAGAAATAAAATTAACTAAAGAAATAACTAATGAATCTGATGATGAAATAAGTGGTCTTACAATTGAAATCAACCATGATAATAATTTATTAGAAGAAGCAAATAAGCAATTAAAACCCTTAAGAGACAAAAATTTAGAAATATTATCAAAACTGCAAAGACTTAATCTAGAATTTAAAAATTTAGAAGAAGAAGAGCAAAGAGCAAAAGCTGACCAAGAACGCTTATTAAAATACCAAAACACAATTACTTTAGACATCGAAAGAGAAAAAAACATTATTACGGATGCTCAATCAAACGAAAAACGGTTAACTGAAGAGAAAAATAATTTAATTGATACAGAGAAAAAATATTATGATTTGGAAAAACAAACTGGGTTAGATTTACAAAAAGCGACGGCAGACTTAAAAATAACACAAGACAAACTTATTGAAATCACTAGAAGTTTATCTTTAAACATAAAAACTAAGAACTTTGTTAACTACCTTAATAAAGTTAATACCGATTTAGAGGATGCTCGAGCGCAATTAGAAAATAATAATAAGCTAGAAGCCGGCAATATTATTAATGACGTTATTAATTCAATTAGAGATGAAGCTAAAAAAATTGAAAATTTAGAGCCAGACGATTTATCTAATCAAATGAGCGACTTAACTGATAAAATTAAAATTGAACAAGAAAAGTACGCTTTTGCGCTAAGTAAATACGAATCTATAAAAACTGAAACTATTAAAAGACAAGAAAGAATTAAAAATATTGATGTTGAGACACAAAACTGGATAAATTTAAAATCTAATTCTGAAAAAATGACAAAAGAGTTAAATGAAAGGTTTGAAAAAATTAAAGTTGATCTCAATAACGTTATTAAACTACCTGAACAAATTGCAGTAAAAAAAGGTCAATTAATGCAAAACACATCAAATACTGAAAATGAAAAACAAAGTATATTTGATGATCTTGATAAAGCGGAAAAAGAATATCAATTAAGAAATAAACAGCTTAAATTAATAGAGCAAAAAATGATGCTAGCAAGAGAAAATAAAGCAAAGTTTGGCGCTACATTAGAAGGTTTAGAAAATAGAAAAAAAGATTTAATTTCAGGTTTAAAGAATGAGCTAAATATTAGTGAAAAAAACTTACTTGATAATTCAGATTTAAAAAGTACTGAGATTTTACCAAATGTTGTTGACCAAGAAGATAAATTAGATGCAAAAAAGAATGCAAGAGAAAAACTTGGATCTGTTAACTTGCGTGCTGATGAAGAAACTGAAAATTATAATATTACAATTGAAAAAATGAAAAATGATCGTGAAGACTTAGTTTCAGCTATTGCTAAACTTAGATTAAGTATTAATGAATTAAATCATAAAGGAAGAGAAAGATTGATTGAAGCTTTTGATAAAGTTAATAAAAAATTTAGTGAAGTATATACAAAGCTATTTAATGGAGGCTCTGCTAAGCTAGAATTTGTTGAATCTGATGATCCACTTGAAGCTGGTCTAGAAATGTTAGTAAGCCCACCTGGTAAAAGATTGCAATCAATTACTCTACTATCGGGAGGAGAACAAGCTTTAACGGCTTTGTCCTTAGTATTTGCTGTCTTTTTAACTAGCCCTTCTCCAATATGTATTTTAGATGAAGTTGACGCGCCTTTAGATGATGCTAACGTTACAAGATTTTGTTCATTATTAGATGAATTAACAAAAATTACACAAACTAAATTTATTATAATAACCCATCATGCTCTGACAATGTCTAGAATGAATAGATTATATGGTGTGACCATGCCAGACAAGGGAGTAAGCCAACTTGTTTCAGTAAATTTAGAAAAAGCAGAAGAACTAGTTGCTTAGCAACGGAAGTCTAATGAAAAACTTAAAAGAAATATCAACTCGCTTAGAGATTGCAAAAAAAAAAATAAAGAAAAAAAAATTAAATAAAAACGCTAATAATTCATCTTCTTTAGGTAAAGCTTTAAAAATCAGCACCGAACTAGTTGCCGCAGTTGTAGTAGGAACAACATTAGGGTTTATTTTTGACAATTGGTTTGGTACTAAACCGATATTAATAATTTGTTTTTTTTTTATAGGTGTGGCCGCGGGTATTATAAATGTTATTAAATCTGCAAAAAGAATGCAGGGAAATTAAAAGTAATTAAGGAAAAAAATGTCATCAAATCCTATGCATCAATTTGAGGTTTATAGAATAGGCCCTGAGATAAATCTTGGTATGGTCAACCTTTCCTTTACAAACGCCAGCTTGTTCATGGCAATCAGTGCGTTTGCTTTAATTTTTTTATTGTTTCTTGGTACAAACAAAAAATTATTAATACCTTCTAAAATGCAGCTAATTACAGAAATGAGTTATTCTTTTGTTGCAAAAATGATAAATGACACCGCTGGAGCAGCGGCAAAACCTTTTTTTCCTTTTATTTTTACTTTGTTTATGTTTGTTTTATTTTGCAACATGGTTGGAATGTTACCATATTCATTTACGGTAACTAGTCATATAATTGTTACGTTTGTATTGGCAGCGGTTGTTTTTATTGGAGTTACAATCTTAGGATTCGTGAAGCATGGCATAAAGTATCTAGAATTATTTGTCCCCAAAGGTGTTCCTGCAGTACTTTTGCCTTTAATAATTATTATTGAAATTATATCTTATTTAAGCAGACCAGTTAGTCTAGCAGTTAGATTATTTGCTAACATGATGGCAGGACATACTATGCTAAAAGTTTTTGGCGGGTTTGTTATAAGTTTGGGATTGTTGGGGGGGTGGTTGCCGCTCGGCTTTTCTGTTGCATTGACAGGCTTGGAGATACTCGTTGCTTTTCTTCAAGCTTATGTTTTTGCAATTTTAACATGCATTTATTTAAATGATGCATTAAATTTACACCATTAACTTAACAAAGGAGGAAAAATGGAGTTAGAAGCAGCTAAGATGATAGGAGCCGGCCTTGCAGCAATTGCGCTTGCAGGTGCTGGAGTTGGAATAGGGATTATTTTTGGAAATTACTTGTCTGGAGCGATGAGAAATCCATCGGCAGCTAAGGAACAGTTTCCTAACTTGCTTTTAGGTTTTGCATTAGCCGAAGCTACAGGTTTGTTTGGATTGGTTGTTGCCTTAATAATTTTATTTGCATTTTAATTAAATAAATTTATTTATGATAAAAATTTGGATTACACTAATTTTTAGTTTTATATTATGTGTTTATCCCGCTTATGGAGCTGAGGTGGGAATGCCTCAGCTCAATCCAGAATTTTGGCCAGCACAGATTTTTTGGTTAGTGTTAATTTTTTCTGGCCTTTACATAATAATTTGGAAAGTATTTTTGCCAAAAGTTACTAACAGTATAGAGAATAGAAAATCAAAAATTGTAAATGACTTGGATATGGCAGAAAAACTTAAAGAAAATGCTGAAAAAAAATTAAAAGAATACAATCAAATAATTGAAAATTCAAAAAAGGAAGCAACGAAATTAATCGAAAGTGCTAAAATTAAATTAGACAAAGATATAGAGATCAATAAAAAAAAAATTAATGAAGAAATAGAAAAAGAATTATTTTCTGCAGAAAAAGAAATAATAAATCTAAAAAAAATATCTGTGTCAAACATTAACAAAATTGCCCAAGAAATTTCTTCAGAATTGTTAAAAAAAATAATTGGATCCGAAGTAAACATGAGTAGTGTTTCAGCTGCAGTAGAGGATATATCTAAAAAAAATATTATTAAATATTTATGACAATAGACGCAACATTTTGGGTGGCAATTTCTTTTTTTATTTTTTTTGGTGGTTTAATTTATCTAAAAGCTCCTCAAAAAATTAATGAATCGCTGAATTCAAAAATTAATGAAATTAAAACAGAAATTGATGAAGCCGAAAAAATAAAAAATGAAGCTAAAAAATTATTAAGTGATTATGAGAATAAAATTGATAAATCAGAAAAAGAGTCCAAAAAATTAATAGATGAAGCTAAAAAAGTAAGTGAAGAGTTGATCTTAGATAAGACAAAAAAATTCCATCAGATTATGGAAAATAAAAAGAAAAACACAGAGCAAAAAATATCACAAATGAAAGAAAATGCTTTAAATGATATCAAAAATATTTCAGTAAAAATTAGCATTGAAACTGTTGAGGCATTAATAAAAAATTCAATTGATAAAAAAAAATTAGATAAAATTTTTAATAAAAGCATTGAAGAGGCTAAGAGTGCTTTAAACCAAAATAAGGCTTAAGCTATTAGCCTATTAGCTAACTTACAAAAGTTGTTTTTTTGATACTTCAAGTAAACAATTAGTAAATTTTTCCTTTTTTAGCACAAACCCTGTAAATATTTTTCTTGGATAATCTAAAATTTTTCATATTGTAAAGAACGCTTTATATTAATAAAAAATGATATAAGTAATTATATAAATGGCCGTATATACAAAACTATCTGAAAATAAATTAAAAGATTTTTTTACCAAGTATAATTTAGGAAAATTGTTAAATTATAAAGAAATAAAAGAAGGTATAGAAAATACTAATTATTTTATTAAAACTGAAAGAGGAAAGTTTATTTTAACTTTGTATGAAAAAAGAGTAGATGAAAAAGATTTGCCTTTTTTTATGAGTCTAATGAAAAATTTATATGATAAAAATTTTCCATCACCAAAACCAATCATAAATATTAATGGAAACTATATATCTGAAATTTCAGGAAAAAAAGCTGCTGTTGTGTCATTTTTAGAAGGTACTTCAAAGAAAAATTTAAACCCCAAAAATTGTTATGAGATTGGAATCAATACTGCAAAATTACACTTGATTACTAAAAATTTGGTGGCAAAGAGAAAAAATAAACTTTCAGTACTTTCGTGGAGAACAATTTATAATAATGTTAAGAAAGATTGTTCTAAAATCCATCCCGATCTAATTCAAATAATTGAAAAAAATTTAGAAGAAATTAAGTATAAGTGGCCTAAAAACCTTCCATCTGGAATAATTCATGCAGATTTATTTCCTGATAATATTTTTTTTAAAAATGATAAATTAACAGGTATTATTGATTTTTACTTCGCTTGTAACGACTTTTATGCTCTCGAAATAGCTGTATGTTTAAACGCTCTATGTTTTGAAGGAAAAAACAATAATTTAAGTTTTAATGTTACTAAGGCAAAAAAATTTATAGATGGATATTCTAGTATAAGAAAACTTTCTGAAGATGAAAAAAACTCTTTAAAAATATTATGTCAAGGTGCTGCTATAAGATTTTTATTAACAAGAGTGTTTGACTATTTGAACCTTACTGAAGGTGCTATAGTTGAGATTAAAGATCCTGTAGAATATTTAAAAAGATTAGAATTCCATAATAATGTAAATGATTTTAGAGACTATTTTTTTTAATTGTGAGTATTAAAATTTATACAGATGGAGCGTGCGCAGGCAACCCTGGACCTGGTGGTTGGGCTGCTATCATTATACAAAAAAATAAAGTTGAAAAGTTATTTGGTGGTGAAAAAATGACTACAAATAATAGAATGGAATTAATGGCTGTGATAAAGGCTCTAGAATATTATAATTTAAAAATTGATGAGCAATTAGATTTTAAACATATAAAAATTTTTACTGATTCTACTTATGTTAAAGAGGGAATTACGGTTTGGGTTAATAAATGGAAAAAAAATAATTGGAAAACATCTAATAAAAAAGATGTAAAAAATAAAGATTTGTGGGAAAAATTACTAAAATTAACAGTATCAAAAAAAATTGATTGGATTTGGGTCAAGGGACATTCAGGTGACCCTATGAATGATATGGCTGATGGACTAGCTAAAGAAGCGACGCCTATTTAATTTGTAGTAATATTTTCTGGGAAATATAATTTTTAATTTTCTCAATATTTGGAGGCAATACTTCATATTTTTCTTTTTCTGTTAATATTTTTTTTAACCCCGCAGGTAGCTCTGGTTTTACATTAGTTTCTTTCATAACTGATTGAAAAAATTTTGATGGGTGTGCTGTAGCTAAAACTATTGTTTTACCTTTTATCGATATTTTATTAATCACACCCACGCCTACGGCAGTATGAGGGTCTATTAACACTCCATGCTTATCATATACTTTTTTAATAGTTAATTTAGTTTCTTCATCTGATAAACTTTCTGCACAAAAAACTTCATTAATTTTTTTTAAATCTTCTTTCTCAAGTTTGTACTCACCATTGTTTTTAAGACTACGCATTAACTTTACTATTTTGTCAGAATCGCATGAGCAAATATCAAATATTAATCTTTCAAAATTACTTGCTACCTGGATATCCATGCTAGGAGAAATTGTATGCTCTACTTTTGAAGGTTTATATACGCCAGTTTTAATTACTCTTTTTAAAATATTATTACTATTAGTTGCCACTATTAATTTGTTAATAGGTAATCCCATTTTTTTAGCTACATATCCGGCATAAATATCTCCAAAATTTCCTGTTGGAACTGAAAAATTTATTTTTTCACCTTCATTTGCAATTTTAAAGTATGCAAAAAAATAATAAACAATTTGAATAACAATCCTTGCCCAATTTATCGAATTTACCCCTGACATATTTATGGATTTACTAAAATCTTTATCTGCAAACATCAATTTAACAAATTTTTGACACTCATCAAAATTACCTGCTAAAGCAATATTAAATACATTTTTTGAATTAACCGTTGTCATAAATTTTCTTTGCACCTCAGATATTTTATTTTCAGGATGTAAAACAAAAATTTTCATATTTTTTCTATCTTTTATGGCGCTTATTGCTGCAGCTCCTGTATCTCCAGATGTAGCTACAACAATATTTATTTTTTTATTATTTTTTTTTAAAATTTGTTCATACATATTACCAATAACTTGCATGGCAATATCTTTAAAAGCTAATGTGGGACCATGAAACAATTCTAGTAGATCAATATCATCAAATTTTTTAATTTCAACTACATCCTTGACCCTAAAATTTTTATAAGAATTATTTAAAATTTCTTTAATCTGCATTTCATTAAATGCATTTTTGCAAAATTTTAAAATTATTTTTTCTGCTAATTCATTGTACGAAATATTTTTTAAACTAATCAATTCATCAGGAGTAAAGAATGGAATCTTTTTGGGGACAAAAAGTCCTCCATCGGGGGCTAGTCCTTTTAAAAAAACATCTTCAAATGAATAAATATTTTTTGTATTTCTGGTGCTTATATATTCCATGTCTTTTAATAGTATAGAATTTTGATATTATCTAGGCAAAAGCTGTTCTTGATAGATATTAAGATTATTTTTACTAAGAAATTTCTTTTTTATTAACAAAATATTTCTTCCACGCCCAGTTTGCTAGACCTAAAAGAGCCAAGGATAAAATAATAATAGTCAAAGCTATTTTTCCTCCATTATTATCACTAACACAAACTGCGCAGAGATAATTTGCTGTGTTTGCTTTAAATATTAAAGTTTCCATAATCATTATTAGCTTTTTTTTTCCTTATATTTTTTATAATCAAAAAAAGTGAATTGTATAGTAACTTCTTTAATATTTTTTGTCTTGTTATCTTTTGTCACCTTCGGATCGATTAATAATACTACTGAATACTTATCTTTCTGCTTTGGTTTTAAGGTTTGAGCGTCGTAACAAAAACAATTTAATTTTCTAATATAATTTCCAAATTCGCTTGGGAAATAAGCAAATGTTGCTATACCAGTGGTTTCTATATTTTCTAAATTTTCTACAATATAATCAATTGTTACTACCTCACCCGCTTTGACGATGACTTTAGAGTTTAATGCTTTAAAACTCCAAGGTAAGCTTGGATGAACGTTAGCAAGTAAATTTAAAGTTATAGGTTCTTCAGTCTTAGTTTTGTCTTTTTCCCATTTATTTATAAAAATATTAATTATTAAGATTAAAGTTATTAATAGAAATAAAATAGAAAATAATTTTAAATATTTATTCTTACCAAATATCATTTGTTTAATTGTAGATTTTATATAAATTTATCTATTAAAATTGATGTAAAAATTGTGAAAAGGTAAAATATTGAGTACGCAAATAATTTAGTGGCTAGCTTTTTTTCTTTTACAGAATTTTTTTCTTTAAATAGCTTATATGAAACAAATACGTAATAACTGCTAAATGTTAATGCAAATAGTAAATAAACCTTACCTGAGTAGTTTAAAATAAAAGGCAATATAGCTACTGGAAATAAAATAAAAGCATATACCAATATGTTTAACTTTGTAGTTTTTACACCCGAAGTTATAGGTAACATTGGAATTTTGGCTTTTCTGTAATCTTCTGACTTATATAAACTTAACGCCCAAAAATGTGACGGCGTCCATATAAATATTATTAGAAATAATATTATTGGCTCAAGGGATATCTCACCTGTTGCAATTGCCCAACCTATTATAGGAGGTAATGCTCCCGCAGCACCACCTATAACAATATTTTGTGGAGTTTTTCGTTTAAGCCAAATTGTATAAATAAAAACATAAAATAAAATAGTAACAACTAGAGTTGTTGCCGCAACTAAATTTGAAAATAAATAAAGAACGATTACTGAAACTAATGACGATAATACTCCAAAAATGAGCGCTTGATTTCTTGTTAGCTTGCCTGTGGGAATTGGTCTAAGACAAGTTCTGCTCATTACTGAATCTAAGTCAGACTCATACCACATATTTAAAGCACCAGCTGCTCCCGAGCCTAAAGCAACAGCAATAAGAGAAAGTGTTGCGTCTATAAGATTAATTTTTATAGGAGCAATTAGTAATCCAACTGCACAAGTAAAAATTACTAACGACATTACTCGTGGTTTCATCAAATTAAAGAAGGCTTTGGTGTAGCTAAAATAATCTAATTTTAGATTTTTTGATTTTATATTTGCCATTTAAAAATTTAAAATGCTTCTGGATTTAACTGCCCGTAACAAAAAATAAGGCACGTGTGAAAAAGGTATACTGAGACTCCGCTGTCATAATTCCAACGAAGACCATAATAGCGGTCATAGGCCACAAAAGAACATTAACAATAGCCCACCTCTCCCAGTATAGATGCATAAATATTGACATTATTAATCCAGCTTTAATGAGCATAAAAAATATAATTAAAGACCATCTTAGTATTCCTTGAAATTCATACCAATCGACTAAGTATGAAAAGGTACTAAATACAAATAACAAAGCCCAAATCCAAAGGTAAATTCCAATGCTATGCGTTGTTGCTTTTTTATTATTTTGTTCCATATTTTTTACCAAAGATAGAAAAATGCAAAAATAAATACCCAAACCAAATCAACAAAATGCCAATATAATCCTAAAATTTCTATAGCTCTATAGTCAGATTTCATACTTGTAAAATAACCTCTCTTACCAGTATCAAAATCTCCTCTAAAAGTTTTTCTAGCAAAGATAAATAAAAAAATTACTCCAATTGATACATGGGTTCCATGAAATCCTGTGATCATGAAAAAAAAGGATCCAAATTGAGCAGCGCCAAAAGGATTACTCCAAGGTCTTACACCATCATGAAAAATTAATTTTGACCATTCGAAAGCTTGCATTCCAACAAATGTCAGCCCACCAATAGCTGTGGCCAATATAAGCCACGCACACATTTTTCTGTTTCTTTCGTATCCATACTTAACCGCAAGTGCCATTGTTCCACTACTTGTAATTAATACAAAAGTCATAATGGCTATAAGTAATAAAGGAACTTGAACCCCAAACATTGTTAATCCAAAAACTTCACTAGGATATGGCCATTCTGCTGTTGTTGAAGCGCGTGCAGTCATTAATGAAATTAAAAAACAACTAAATATAAATGTATCGCTCAATAAAAAAATCCACATCATTGCTTTACCCCAAGGAACTCCTTTAAAAATTGTCTGATCTGCCGCAAAATCATGCGCAAAACCTTTGCCGCCTTTTGGAAGTTTTGAAATATCTATTTCACTCATCAATTACCTTCTATTATGTTGCTACCATTAAACCAAATAAAACAAACCAAACTATAAGTAAAAAGTGCCAATAAATTGCACATAGTTCAATGTTATGCTTAATTTTTGATATATTGTAATTACCTCTAATTAACTGCGTTGTTGTTTTTGCCCAATAATATAAACCTCCTAACACATGTAAACCATGTAACGCCGTAAGAACGTAAAAGAAAGCATTTGCTGGATTGGTTGAGGCATACTGACCTAAATTTACAAAATGTTGCCAAACTAGTAACTGACCTGTAATAAAAGAAAAAGTCAAAAAACCCACAACGAACAAACTATTTTTCGCTTTTTCTAATTCATTTTTTTCAGCTAGAATCTTAGTTCTATGAAAAGCAATACTTGTTAAAATCAAAATTGCAGTATTTATCCAAATCAACCAGGGTTCTGACAAACTTCTCCAATCATGGATCAACATTCTATCTGAGTAAGAAATGACAAGTAATGAAAAAATGACAGTGCTAACAACCATTATGGTTCTAACGCCGAGCTTGGCTTTGCTAACTGCTAAAGTTTTTCCATCATGTTCGTTATCCAAAACTGCCTGGGAAGCCTCCCAAGGTTTTTGGGTAATTAATTTAAAAAAACTTTCTTCTTTTTTTCTCACGTTTTTTCAACTTCTGCTGTTGGAACTTCGCTTGGAGCAACATGCTGTGGAATGTATTCTCTATCTATCCCAGGGACACTAAAATCATATGGCCAACGGTAAACTACAGGTAATTCTTTTCCAAAATTTCCGTGCTCTGGAGGCATTTCTGGAGTGTGCCATTCTAAAGAATTTGCTTTCCATGGATTTTTTTCAGATTTTTCCCCATAAAATGTGCTGTGAATAATATTGTACAAAAATAAAATTTGGGTAAACCCAACAATTAAAGCTGCTACTGTAATGAATTGGTTTAAACCAACTCCAGTTGTCATATAAGGACTATCATACATTTCATAATATCTACGCGGAACTCCTATGAAACCTAAATAATGCATTGGAAAATAAATTGCATATGCTCCCACAAAAGAAATCCAGAAGTGTATTTTTCCTAAAGTTTGATTTAAATGTCTTCCAGATATCAAAGGAAACCAATGATAAATCGCTCCAAAAATTACCATAAGAGGAGCTATTCCCAT
>Ga0114997_10000267_pt1 | contig 41694 bp, 27 predicted proteins | sample ArcticOcean_MG_C_2_FD_87045 | JGI IMG/M metagenome (GOLD analysis project Ga0114997, IMG submission 87045) | Marine microbial communities from western Arctic Ocean - ArcticOcean_MG_CB4_136 | ecosystem: Environmental > Aquatic > Marine > Oceanic | place: Arctic Ocean: Canada Basin | collected... | reverse complement strand
CGATGGATTTGATTTCATCGCGCGATAACTCGAACGTTGTCCAGGATTTAACTTGGTAGGCGAACCCGTCCAGGGTGTTCGTGTCGCAGGTGTAGTGGGTTAAGTCGTCGACGTGCATCTTTGCGCCAATTTTATACCTCTTTTTGTCTTCCTGAACCGTTCGTAGAACGGCCAATACGTCCATCGCGAGTACCCGCAGCGAGTCGTAATCCACGATATCGGTTTCCAATCCTTGTCCTCTCATATCCAATGTCAATACCGAACAGTTCTTTTTCTCGCAGAATCGCTCGACAACACCAGAGGCTCGCCAAGTTTCTTGAGTACCACCAGTACAATTGAGAAGAACTACGGTATTTTCAAGCGACGAAGACGATGCATCCGCAGGAAAAAACACGCTCGCCGACATCGCAAACTCGCTTACCAACTTTGCCTCGAGCTGCTTTGCGTCTTCTTGGTTCTGCTCCTGGAAGAGAATCTCCCTCGCTTTTCCAACAACCGTCGGCGCTCTCGGAATCGCAAACTCCATCTCAATCCTCCTCAAACTCGAAGCGTCGTCCTCTTCCTCCTCTTCTTTTTCCTTTTCCAACAACCGCTTCTCCTCGTCGCGGATCTCCTCGTATTCTCTCTCTCTCGCTCCCCTCGAAAAATTTGGGACCACGTGAGGGGACTTCAGAAGAACAAAACCGATCGATCGCATCGAAAACGCGATCGAGGACGCCACTATCGTCGTCGCCAACGTCAAAACGTCCTCGATCACGCTCAAAGCGATCGTTGTCGTCGATTTAAGTCGTGAAGCCACCATTTCTTCTTCTTCTTTCGCGAGAGAATATTATATACTATGAAATAACGCCTTTTTTTTAATTACATGGGAGACACACATGCGACAACAGTTTAGAAAAAAAAAAGAAAAAATTCGAAAAAAAAGTAAGTCCATTCTTCTTATAGAAAAGAGCAATCGAGAGTGTATTAGTACCCGTCCAAGTGACGTCGTAACTTAACGTACCGTCCAAGTTAAGTTATTACCCGTCCGTAGTATTACCCGTCCAAGTAGTATTACCCGTCCCTGTGAGACAGTTTATCAGAGAGAGAGTCTGAGTATTTTTTCAAAAAGAAAAGAAGAGAAAAAATTCGAAAAAAAGTCTCCAGTATTTTATAAATAGGAAAAGCAATCGAGTGTGGACGACGGGTAATAATACACCATCTATGCCGAGGCGTGGAAGCAACGGCCGCGCCTTCACCGTCCTCCGCGACGTCTCCATGCACTCGTCCATCCTCTCCCTAAAAATTAACCCCAAAATCGACGTCATCGCCGTCGCCACCAAAGACGGCGCCCTGTCCTTACATCGCATCGACTGGCAACGCTTATGGCGAACGGTCTCCCCGGGGAACGAGTGCACGTGCTTAACGTGGAGAGAAGACGGGAAGATTTTAGCGGTTGGACGAAGAAACGGAGACGTGGAGTTGTTTCACGTGGAGAATGGGAACACGCACGCAGGTGGGGAAGGCGCGGTATATCCGAGCTGGACCGTGGAACGGATGACGGAGAGATTTTGCGACGATTTTGAGGAAGAAGACGGGAAGAGGAAAATATCCGCGTTGTGTTGGACGGGCGTCGTTGGGAGCATAGCTGTGGACAAAGAAACGGACACGCAGTTGACGAAAGAGTTCGAAGCGTTGGCGAGGAGTGCAAGCCACGCGACGTCGTCGTCCGGGAGTAACAACAACGCCGCCGCGCTGCTTTTCAACGACGACTCGTCGGCGAGCAAATTTCACGCTCGGCCAAAGCTGAGCGTATCGAACGCCGCGTTGGCGATGATGCGAGGCGGGAAGAGCAACGGTCAAAGCGGGAAGAGTTTTGGGTTTGTGCGACGAAATAAAGGGGTGGACGTGGAGGAGACGATAGGGGACGACGTTTTGCTCGAGGAGGACGAGGACGAAGAGGACGAGGACGAGGAGCGTTGGGACATCGACGAAGACCAACAGGCTTGGAACAGAGACCAGATTTTAGATCACAAGGCACCGCCGAGCCAGATGAACGTTTTGGTGGCTGGAGATGTGAGCGGGAACGTGGCGTGTTTTGGTTTTGGCGCGTTTCCCTTGTTTTGGCAAAAAGTACCGACGAACAACGAAGACGAAGAGAAATCCACGGTGGAAGCGGTGTCGGTATCGAAAGAGAAAAACGCCATTTGCGCTCGCGTAAATGGCAACGCGTACGCGATGTTGTCATTTGATTTGCTCTCACAACATCGCGTGAAAGCGACGTACGATTTCGCGTTACACGCCGCGCACACCAGTCAGCTTTTGAGCGCGTGTTTGAGCTCGGTCGCCATGCTTTCGAAACGATGGAAAGCGGCGCTGAAGACGGCGTTTTACCACACGGTGGTTGATTTTGCCATCTCGTCGATTGACCCAGATTTTCAAAGATTTATAGTTACGGAGAAACCGAAGAGAGTGGGTGAACTAAGCGCCGGGGCGTCGTATTTGCGAGGCGACGACGACGACGACGAGAACGAGAAGAAAACATCCATGAGTGAAATCATCGGGGACGAGAAGTTCCGCGCGCAGTTTTGCGATATTTTTTGTAAAGACGCATTGTCGTTGTACGAAACAGGCATCATAGATCGCGGCTTAGAGGATTTTTTCGGTGTGAGGTGTAAATCGGGCGAGTTAAAGAAACGCGCGAGGCGCTTAGACCACGAGACGAACGTCGCGCACGACGTTTTGGTGAAGAAAGTCGCTCCGGCGTTGTCGGTGGCGTTTAGTCGCTTGCGAGAATTAAGAGGGTTGTCCAGGTGGAAAAAACACGCGAAACCGCTCGGTTTGAGAGAAGAAACGTTGGATAAGCTGTGCGAAGAAGTCGAGCTGGCGTGTTTGGCGTGCCATGACGCGGCGACGGCGTGTACGATGGTTGGTAGTAGGAATCGCGCGATATTCGCGTTTCTAATGCGCGCGCAGAAACGCATGGAAACAGGCGTTCCATTAGCAGCGGTACCGAACTTACCGGAAGCGAATGTAGAAAATGTAATGGACGCGCTGGGACGAAGCTCAGAGTTATCAACGGATCGGTTGGAAATGCAGTTGTCGAGACATGGCGACGACGACGGTATCCGCTACGGCGGCTTGCGAGACTGCTTAGAAACGCTCCTGAAAACATGGGACGAAGACTTTCTTCGCGAAACGAGCGGTACGATTGAAGGAAACGTTGTTGCAACCCCCGCAACGCCTGGTAGCAATTCATCGACTGACGGCGACGTCGACGACCAAACGAAGAAGTGCGACACGTTGAGCGCCAACGCCACGTTTATAAGTTCCGGATCTCTCGCCGTTCAAGAAAGCTTTCGAGACGCCGTTCGAAACGGATGCCAGTTCGGTAAGGATGTCGTTGCTTCTAATTTTGGTATGAGTAGCGACGATATGGGTACCGGTACCAACGAGCTTTACTACGAAACCGTCGAACCTCTCGATGCTTTAGAATACACGAACGGTCGCGCGCTCACTTTATTAGTTCCCAAAGAAGAAGACGAAGCAGAAGAAGACATGGCGGAGGGCGAAAATCCTAATCGCCAAAAAGCCGCCGTTCTCGTTCTCGCCGACGGTGTGGCTACGTTCGACGATGACGGAGAGGACGACGACGAGCGCAAGTGTCGCCGCCTTCCTCCGAACGCCGTAGGTCCAATCGAATGTTCGACCTCTCGAGGTTTAGCCGCCGTGCGCATCGGCGCGAACCGATTCATCGTTTTAGATTTAGAAGAAGACGAAGAAGACGACGACGAGAACGACGACGAGTAATATTACAATTGCACTAACAATACCAACAACAACTCATTTTGTCAATTCTTACCAATCTTCATGACGTAGTTATTCTCCAACGTCCTCAATTCCTCCAAGTAATGCGAAGCGCAAAGAAAATCATCTCTCAACTGCGACTCGTAAAACTGTCCAAGATTACCGTTTTCATCTGCCGTCGTCTCCGTGCCTTTCTTCACACATTCAGCGCATCGCACTCGAACAATCACCTGTTCTCCGTCGACCTCGACGGTTGCCGATTTCTTATCGTCCTCGTCGTCAGAGGCGTCTGCTGACATTTTTATTTTCGTTGTTGGTCAAACAAAACTGATGATGATGATCTGAAAAAAAAAGCGTTTTTTAGCTTTTTTTTGTTTGGTTTTTTAGGGGAAAACCTCTTTTTTCTCTCTTCACTTTAATGCCGCACTACTGGGGGTGGTTGCAACGCGGTAAAATCGTCCTGAGGAGCTGTAATTATTATAATTATTATTACTATTGCACGACGAGGACGACACTAATGAGAATGGCCCCGTCGATGACGACTTGTTCTTTATCATCATCATCGTCGTCGTCGTCTTGGTCATGGCGGCACAAGAGAATTGGAAACAACAACGGCGAGAGAAACCGAGGAGCGTTCCAACCGTGGTGGTTGTCGTCCTCGTCGTCCTCATCGAGAGCTGCGACGAAAACGACGACGACAGCCTCCTCTGGCAAAGAAGAAGTTCTTCGCCGAGATAACTTTACCTACCCGCCGGAGTACCTCGACCTCGGTCCTCGCATCAAAAAAGCGCTCGTGGAAAGCGCTGAATTCGACCCGGAAATGTACGATTTGGTCTGCGACGTCCGATCGCCCGCGGAATACAACGACGACCACGTCCCATTCGCCATCTCCACGCCCGTTTTAAGCGATGCGCAGAGAGAAGAAATCGGGACGATGTACGTCCAAGTCGACCCGTTCGAGGCGAAAAAGCTGGGCGCGAAATTGACGAGCGAAAATCTGGGTAAAATTTTAGAGGAACATTTTTTGCATCTTCCGAAGACGACGAAGGTGTGCGTGTATTGTTTTCGAGGCGGGGAACGGTCGCTATCGTTAGCGCACGTGCTGTCGAGAATCGGTTTTGACGTGTCCTACGTTCCAGGTGGGTATAAGAAATATCGAGAGACGACTTTGAAGTATCTCAAAGAGGAAGCGGCAAAGTTTCATTACCACGTCGTCGCCGGGAAGACCGGGTGCGCGAAGGGAAAGTTGTTGGACGCGTTGGAGAAACGGGGTGCTCAAGTGATTGATTTGGAGCGCTTCGCTGAACACAGAGGGTCGGTATTAGGGGAAGATCCAGAGAATGGATTCGTCGGGCAACCGAGTCAAAAAATGTTCGATTCGAGGTTGGCGCATAAGATGCGAAAGTTTGACGAGAAGAGAGTTATTTTCGTGGAAGGCGAGTCGTCGATGATTGGTAAAGTGCAAATACCGACGATGACTTGGAAGAGAATGGGTGAAGGTAAAGCGACGATATTGAGCATACCGATGGAACACCGGGTCAAATGGATTAGGCAAAATTACGAACACTTCGAGACGACGGAAGTTCCGAGACTGTTGGAAAAATTGCAAGTGTTGGAGAAGAGAGTAGGGAACGAACGCGTCAATCAGTGGAGAAGTCTAGTCGCGGAGAAGAAGTGGGATCAGTTCGTGGAGGAGATTTTGGTGCATCACTACGATCGCGCGTACGACCAAGCGTCGAAACGCTCGAGACCAAACGATTTCGACGAGGAGAGCGGTGAAAGAAAAGGGGCCGATCAAGGCGGCGCGGACGAGTTGTTCTTGGAAAACTTAGAGGAGCAAACGTACGACAAAGCCGCAGAAGACTTGATGGAGAAGTACGATAAAGTGTTGTGAATTAGTTTGTATATTAGTATGAATGTGCCGTAGCTTTTAGCAGCGTCTATTTATTCAATCTTATTTTTATTATTAGTAGTAGTAGTAGTAGTAGTAGTAGTATGTAAGCTTCGCTGCCGCTTAGATTTTCTTTTTCTTCTTAATCTTCGTCGTCGTCCATGTTTAATTCATTCGGCGCAATCATCCCCGGAACCGCCGCTAAGCGTTCCTTGGCCACCTCTGCCAACCTAGCTTTCTCTTCTTCTGCAAAATCTGCGGTCGAGAACTGTTTACTCGCGACTAAGAAGTCGCGCAAGTGGTTCTTGAACTGGACCAAATCGCTTTTATATTCCATCATCCCACTCGCGAATCGCTCGACGTCGCCCGCGGACATGTTCGGGAACGAGCCGGCTAATAACGTCGCCACGTGGTCTTTGATAAAATGCGCGTTGGAGGAGTATTGACCTTGTTTTTCCGGTGGGCACAACGAGGCCGTCAATCTCTCTGGCGAGTCCGCGACGGTGAACAAGTTTTGCAACAACAACGCGTGCAACTTGAACCCGGGTTTGTGGAACCCATCCGTCAACACCGCGAAAATCTCAGATAACAACGTGAGATAAAAGGATTGATAAAACGCGTTGCAAAACTCGGACAATTGAAAGTACTTCATCATTTCGAGGAGTAAGTGTAACCCTTCGTCCGCGACGTTTCTTTCTGTGTGTCTGAACGCCCAAACGATGGAGTCGATGAACAACTTCAAGTGCTCAGGCGATAACGTCGCGATGGCGCGGAAGCAATGGTTGGTCACTTCACGAAGTAACGAGAAAAACTTCAAACGGTGGTCCGGATAATCCTCAAAGTTTACCGTAATCATCCCTAACGTGCACTCAAAGACCGCGTCAAAGATCTTCGGGATCTCGTCAATCATCGCACCTTTTACTTTCTTCACGATGGCGGCGAACAGTGATAAGACTTCGGCGTCCCGCGCGTCCGGGACGTTTCTCGCGTAATCGCCCAGGATCGGATCGTACATTAACGGGACCAGCTGTTGCGCCACCAAGTGCGGATCTTCGCAGCCTTCCACGAAGGTTTCGATCAATCGCAAACACTCTCTTTTTACAGAGCGAGTGAGTTTTACGAACGAGGATTTCGACGCGTATGGTCCGCCTTCCGCGATGGCGGCTGAAATCAACTCCGAGTAGAGTTTATACACGTTCAACAAATCGCCGTAAATTAAACTCATTTGGTTTTGGAACGGCTGCCCGAGCGAAATGCAACAATGCGTGTTCGTCTTCAAAATATTTAAGATGTTCTTGATGACCTCTTGCGACTTCAAACTCTCGCTCGATTGCCTCGCTTGCGTCATGATGAGGTTCCACGTTTCGTTCGGCGGCGTCATCAATCTCTGCACGTATTCCTCTTTTTTCGCCAAGTTCAGTTCCGAGGAAACCATGTGTCCGACGGCTTCGTAAAAGATGTGCACTTGGTGCGGCTCCAAATCGCGAATGGTGTTCGTTAAACCTCTCAACAACTCCTCCACGAACGGCTCGTGTTCGCCGACTTGCGTGATGACAAATTTGCGCTTGCACTTGATGGTGATTTTCAAGAACGTATCGCAAGCCATGTCTTGCACCCCGGAGTGGGTTTCGTGCATAAACTCGAACAGTTTATTCACCACAGTTTTCAAAAACTTCCAGTGTAACCTAAGAAATCTTGGATACTGACCGACGACGTACATGATGTTACTCGCGATGACCGCCTTGTGATCTTTCCCTCGCATGATTTCGCACAAGTTCAACAAGTCTCGAATCGCCGTGACCAAAAATCTATTCTCTTGGTCTTCTTGCATGGACCCGGAAATACTTCCAATCGCCCAGCACAACGTGTTCAGCGTGTTCCACGTGTACTCTCGGCCGTTCAATTGATTGCTCAACTTTTCCAACATTTGTTGCTCGGTATCTTTGTGGTCCAAGTGCGCCAAGTAAATCAACGTCTCGCGCATGATTTTGTATTGGACCAAAACGTCGTTGTCTTTCAACGTCTCGCGCACGATGTTTCCGTTTTCATCTTCCACGATCAACACTTCTTCGGGTTTCGCCATTCTCGAAATCATCAACATTCTCAATTTACTCATCGGCGCGGAATATAACGCGCGTCTTTGCGACCCAGAGGAAGACCCGTTTTGTTGAGCTCCGCCGCCGGCGGGCTCGCCAAACGTGAAATCAACCGCATTCGGGAAACCGTCCTGTCTACCCGAGCCAGTTCCAGAATCGCTCGCTTGAAACAAGTCGCACACCAACGCGTGCCAGTAATCCAAACACACTTTAAACACTTCCGGTTCGTCCACGTACGAAATGTTCAACAAATACTCCAAACCGTTCAACAAGCCGCTTTGCAACTCGGGCGTGGTTTCCAATAACTTCACGTGCGCTTTGAAAAACTGCGTGAAGAAAATGGCAAAGTTTTGAACGAACGCTTGTTCATCGTCCGATCCGTTCGCGTAGGCTTCCGGAATGTTCGTGTTCCTCGGCAACGCCGTCGCCAAATGGTTCATCAGCTCGGTATACATCGCCACAAACTTCCCGTTGTATTGCGCGTCCACGAGCAAACTCCCAATCTCTGCCAAACATTGCAACACCACGTTCCTATACGTCGGGTTCGGAAACAACCTCAACAATGTCTCCAACAAAGGACTCTCAAAGATGTACCCGAGTGGAATCCACGTCAAAAACGCGTGCAACGTCACCAACGTTTGCGAAATCAACTCCGGTTTCTGCGAATTCGTCAACACAAACTCGCACAACTCGTGAATCATCGCAAACTCCGCGTTCAAACTCGTCTTCAAACTCTTAATCTTATCCTGCGTCATTTCCCCTCTCGAGAAATCAAACACTTCCTCCGATAAGAGCTTCAAAATGTTTAAACAATTCTCGCACAACGACTCGCTCATCTTCGCCGCGCCGACTAAATCCGGAATAAAACTCGGCCATCTGTGCGGCCAATCGTGCTTGACGATTTGCACCAAAACGTTATTAATCTTCGTCACGTACGCTCTTTCTTTCCGAAATAACTGTTCGTCCCCGGACAAACTGATCACCAAGTTCGATATAAAATTCTTAATCCCTTCTCTCTGTTCCAACGGCAACGATCCCCACCGAAACTTGATCACCGAGTCTAAGATTTGCAGCGCGAAAAACTTCGTGTTCGCGCTCTTCGAGTGCTCTAATATCCCATCCACTCTCGTCCACGAGTGTTCGTGCTCTTGCATCTGCTTCATGATTTGCTCGGCTTCCGCTCGTAATTGCGGATTCCCCCCCGGGGAATAAAAAGCGTTGACGACGGCATCCAAAACGGTCACGTCGAACGGTTGCGCAAAATCGAGCAAGGTTTCCGAACCCGGGAACGAAGAGGAAGACGACATGTTGTTGTTAAATGCCTCCTCCTTCTCGTGCGTTTTAATGCGTTTGATCTCTCTAAAATCTCCGAGACAGACGATCGTTTGAGTTCTTCTTCGTCTTCTTCAAGAGTCTTCTTTCCCAACGTTCTTCTTAATTATCTTCTCTCGAAATAAGAATTTTCGATTTAAACAACAACAACAACAAACAACAACGCGCGCTCCAAAAGTCAAGAAAATAGATGCACGGCTAAGTAAAGACGTGTCCTCTGCGTGAAGTGCTCAGTATACAGTCAGCTAAGGCGTTTAGTTTTCTCTCTACTAGGAGAGATTAAAACAGTAAAGAACGCGAGTGTAAGTAAGGGAGAGAAGTGTCAAAGAAATTTTGTGAAGAAGTTGCCTCCTCAGAAAAGAGGTACACCCATAGTAACCCTAAACTTTTTTTTCTCTTACTGAAGAAAAAAAAAAATTCAAAAACTGAACAAAAAAAAGAAGAGGGAGAGGACTTTTGTATGTATACGCACGAGAGAGAGATCGAGAGAAAGAGAATGACGACGGGAGGAAGAACCACCGCAGTGAGACCAGGAGCAGCGGCCCGGGATATTTTAGCGGCGGCGGAAGCGGCTGGAGTGTACGACAAAAACACTAAGGACAAAGATTATGATGATGGGGAAAAAAAAGAAGGGGAAGAAAAGGAAGAAGAATCGGACGGGTACGAATTCGGCGACGAGGAGACGGTGATGGCGAAGAAATTATTGGCGAAAGACGAACAGAGAAGAAGAGGTGGGGATTCGTCGTCGTCGTCTTCGGAGTGGTCGAGTTCAGAGGAGGAGGAGGACGACACAGAAATCTTAGACGCCGCAGAGCTTCCAAATTGGTTGAAAGATATTAAAGAAACTGGACGAGAGAGAGAAAAAGCGGACGAGGAAGACGTGGACGCGACGAATATTTCACCGCCGAGGACCAAAAATGAAATCGTAAACCACGTTCCGGAGATGCCGGACGTGCCTGCGATTGGTGCGGAGGAAGAGATTGAACTCGTGGGTCAGATAGTTTCCGTCGTCGGCGACGTGTGCGTCGTCGCGAGCGAAAAGGAAGACCAGGCGCCTCTGGACGAAACCACGCCGTTGTGTTCGGAAGAGAGATTTGGATTGGGTTTTGTCGAGGAGGTGTTTGGACCAATCACGAAACCGATGTATACCATGCGGTACGATAAGAAGAAGTACAAGAGCGCGAACGCGCCGGAGAAGATGACGGTAGGCGTGAAGATATTTTGCGTGCGATCGATGAAAAAGACGCTGATGCCAGAAAAGTTGTATTCGAAAGGGTACGACAACAGCGGGGCTAACGACGAGGAGATTGATGACGACGGCGAGTTTAGCGATGACGAGGCAGAAGCGGAAGCGAAGAGAAAGAAGAATCCGAAACAGAGGAAAAGAAAGGAGAAAGAGGGTGGTGGAGGAGTTTCGGCGTCGAAACTTTGGGAGGGGTTTGTGCCGAAACATCAACTTCCCGGACACCAGCACCAGCAACCGATTCAACCTCCGATTGGACAGATGGCGTTTATGGGTGGGATGAACGTAGGTGCGCCGCCACCAGGAATGATGATGATGATGCAACAACCGCAAATACCGCCGCAAATGGTAGTTTCGCAGCAATCCGGTGTCTTGCGAGTTCCGGTGCCCGGCGTCGACTTTATTCCTCCGCCCGGCGATTCAGTCAACGCACCTCCACCGCCCCCACCGCCGAAGTAAGAAGTAAGAAGTAAGATAGAATAAAGAGAGTCAGATTATAATAGATTTTAAGTGTTTTGTGGAATACAAGTGCTACCTGTAGTGTAGTGCATCTACTACTAGTTTTTACATAAACATAGACGACATAAATTTCGCGCCTTCTTTCGTCTTCCACCACGTCTTTGTTGCCCTGAAGTTTTTCGCATTCCCACTCGCACTCACGCCTAACCCTTTAAACGTCTCTCCTACTATTCGCTCTAATCTATTCGCGGTCTCGCCACTCTCCATCTCCATCTCGCTCCCGCCCACTCTCGGCACCGCGAACCCGGGCACGACGATACCCGACACGTTTTCACTCCCAAACGCACATCGAGAGCCAGAGACGAGACCTTTTAACAAACCATCGCGAACTCTGGTCGCCTTTTCATCCAATCGCGTTAATTTCTCGTTCTCAACAGTCTCGCTATCACCGAAACAAAAGACATCTTTCTCCGCATCGCCTCGCATCACCCCTCGCTCGAGCTTCATCGCCGCGCAAAAAACAATCTTCTGAGCGCAATTTTTTAAATGCTCTCTCACAAACCTCACCACTGCGTGACACGCGCTCGCTTCATCTCGTTCCGGCACCATCACGTTAATCGCCAAGCACGAAAGCACGACCGCGTTATTCTCCTCGGCGTCGTCCGTAAACTGTACCAAACTCACAGCTGGAGCAGGTGAAGCATCATCCAACGCTTCGCCATCGTCGCTCGTCTTCACGAAAATCGCTCGTTCCAACGCGCTGATATCGTCTTCCTCCTCCTCCTCCTCTTCCTCTTCCTCCGTCTCTAAATTCTCGCCGTCGTTATTTCCAATAATCTTTCCAACCAAATCTCCCCCGTTCTCGTCCGTAAACTTCAACTCGAAATCTCTCCTTTTGAGTTGTTTGCCGCTTTTGCTGGTGGTCAGAGATTTCAACGCGCGAACGCCGGCGCCGGCGACGTCGCACAGGCCAATCGCGAGAACACCGTAACCACCACCACCACATTTAGGTGAAGACGACGAAGAAGACGATGCGGTGAATAAAAGCGCCTCGTCCTCTTTGCGAGCGAACGAAAGCTTCATTCTTTCACAAAAACAATCGAGAGAAAATTATGTGAAGCGAGTCTGTCGCTCAAAAAATCTCTCTTTTCTCTCGCATGTCTCATGTGTCTTCAAAAAAGACCACGCAAAGCGAACGACCTCTCTCGCATACACGCGCGTACGCATATAATCATTTTCCATGTACGCGTGGCAACGACGATCGAAGAAACCGCTGTTACCGCCGAAACCGACCGATTTCGACGACGTGTTGAAGCTGACCGAGGATACGAAACGACGAGTTTTAGAAGAAGAGGAGAAAGAAGAAAATGCGTTACCGAGATTGGAAAACGCTTCTTCTTCGTTCGAGAAGGAAGACGACGACGGGAGGGTGAACGGAGAAGAGGAGGAAAAGGAAGAAGAGGAAGGAAAATGCGAGGAGGAAATGGGCTGGTTAGCGATGAAAACGAAAGCCACGGAGGCGTTCGTGAGGCTCGATTTCAAACGCGCCGCGAGATGGTTCGGGAAAGCGTTGGAGAATTTGCAGATCGAAGAAGAAAAGACGAGCGAAGGAGAAGGAGGAAGAAGAAGAGATCGAGCGTCGCTGATGGCGAATCAATCGCTGGCTTTGTTGAGAGCGAACGAGAAGAAAACAGCCTTGGAAATCGCAGCCGCGTGCGAAGAAGAAGACGCGGTTTGGCACAAAGGCAGTTACCGGAAAGCGGAAGCTTTGTATGCTCTAGGGGAGTTTAAGGAAGCCGCGGAGGCGTACGAAAGCGCAAAGGCAAAGATTTTAGAGTATAAAACCGAAGAGAGAGATATCGATGCGGCTGTGAACGAACTCGACGGTAAAATCCACGCCTCGAAAGAGAAAATGGGAGAGATGGAAGAGTTGAAGTCGATCGACGAAGAAGCGAACGAGTGGAAGAAAAGGACGCAAGGCGATGAGAACAAAACCGAGGAGGAGAAGAATAAAGCCGTCGGACAAGCGCAGTTGGACGCGGAAGCGAGAGATAGAAATCCGAAAGTGAAACAACTAGTCGATCGAGCGATGGAACTCATGAACCCGAAAGAATCCGAAGATGGCAACGCGGGAGAAGATTTTGTCATCACGAAGGAGATGTACGATGAATACCTCGATTTGTGTAACAAAGCGCTCGCGATGGAACCGGAGTATTATCAGTTACAATTCCAAGTGGCCATCGTGTATTTGCGTCTCGGTAAAATATCAAAATCAATCGAAACGATACAAAATGCTTTGAAGTACGGACAGAACTTTCTCATCGCGCACTCGCTTCGAGGCAGCTGCTTCGAGTCGCTCGGGGTTCCAAACATCGCTGAGCTTTCTTACGCGACCGGGATTAATATCTCGTTCGATAACTGCGAAAGTTGGATCGCGTTGGCATCGTTATTAGGCACCACTCGCGGCGAGGTGACGAATGCAGTACGGATGATTCGCGCGGCATATACGGGTGGTCCAGAAGCTAAGTTTAAAGAACCGCAAAGACATCCAGTTTTGGCGTTACTTTTAAGCTACTATTTGGACGCGCTCGGGCACGACGCCGAGCCGTCGGCGTTGTTTGATTTCTCACTTCGAAACGGCGGTGGCGTGACACCGTTATTTTTCAAAGCCGCAGTCGGCGTAACGAGTGGTGATATCGACGCAGATTCGTTTACTATGTTACGAAGTGCGTTCGAGATGCTTCGATCTGAAGCTCGAAAATCCATGCGAGAGACGGAGAGTAAAGTGGGCGTGGCGCTCGACGTGACTGGGTACTACAAAGGAATTGAACTCGTGATTCACAAACTCATTCCGACGCAGTGGAATAAATTGGAAGAAACAGTCTACGTGTACGAAAATATTTTGGAGCCGTTGAAAGTTCTCGCACCAAAAACGGTGTATTTAACCCGAGAGAGTATCGCGTCCCTCTTGGAAGAAACGATTGAAGAAGAAGAAGAAAAATCTTCGGGTATCGTGTTGAAAGGCGGATGCCGCTCCTACGCGGGTGTTCCAGAGAAAAGAGTGTATTTCGGCGATGCAAAACAACGCATTTGTTCCGCAATCGATGCTTGGGACGATGCGAAACAAAGCATGTCCAAAGACATTCCAAAACAGTTAGAATTTCAGTTCCCGGATCTCGTAGCGCAAGAAATCGTACGAGCAAAACGCGCGTCGAAGAACGATAAGAAGTTTTCGCTTTCAACCGTCGTCGCTATCGTTCCAAACACTCGTCGTGAAGATTCTCAGGCTCACGCAATTATGCGTTCCAATGGGTTTATTGTTTCATTTGCCTCAAAAGAAGGTGATTACTCGGCCGATGACGACGCAGATTTTGACCAGGAAAACGCTCGATTTTTAACCAATCGAGGCGACGGAGGCGATTTGGGCAACAGAGACGCTCTGGAGGTTCCATTCGATCAAATCGACGCGTGGGCGAACGATTTCGTGAGCGATTTTAGGAGCTGGAAAAATACCAGAGATGGAGTATTCAATGCCACGAACGCTGTTGCAAAAGCGGTTCTTTCTCACGTAAGTGACGCAGCGAACGTCATAGGGGATTGGACGTTTGCGAAACACGCTCGGGTGCGCTCGCCGGTATTTTTGGAGTTGACGTTCGTCATCGACGAAGCGAGCGAAATGCCGAAACTCGTGACCATCGATCCAACGCCGAGCTTATCTGGTCACAAGAAATATCGCGTCGCAGGATGCGAAGTAAAAGAAGTGGATGAGGAAAGTAAAGAGAAAGTAAACGAGTACGCCTTCCCGATAGCGTCGGGCGTATGCGACGCCGCGTGGATGTTCGCGTTTGATGCTCTCGAAGACGACTTACTCGAGCGCGAGAGATGCGATGATGCGTTGATGAATTTCGCAAACGGCGCTGTATCTCTGATTTAATCTCATGATACTAGTTTATATACTTGTACCGTAGGTACCTGGTACACAAATACATATGACATATTACAAAGCTCTCGGCGCCGGAAACTGCTTCAATTTCCGTGGGGATGGGATGTTCGTGAGGCCGGTTTTTGCAGCTTGATTTTCCTGCTGCTGCCCTTGTTGTAGTCGCTTCGACGGTGGCACGTACACCCTCCCAATATTTGTTTTCTCGTTCAACGCCGCTATAGATGACTCATTAGAATACTGATGCTGCCGTTGCTCCGCGTCCATCGCTTCCGTCGTCGGATACGTCAAAACCGTTGGACTACGAATCCCGCACATCGCCGCGTGTCTATCGTACGCTTTCTTCGCGCTCTGCTGCAGTATCTCTTCTTTTTTGTTATGATTGCTAAATCGACTCTGTCCGTTCGTCGTAGTATTACACGGCGTCGTCCGAGATCTTTTCGCCGACGAGTTCAACAAAACGCCTCCTCTGTCTCCTCTCTCCTCTCCCTCGTTTTCATCGTTTTCAAAAATCATCTGCGACGAGGCGTGTCGTTTATTCGGTCGAACAACCTTATCCGGGGAGACGAAGAACAGAGAGGATTGGTTTCCGACTGGATCGCATTGCATGCCCTGCAGAAAAGCGTTCGTTTTTTGTAACAGAAAGAGAGAGAGAGAGGGAGAGTGAGTAAACCATGTCAGCATTAGCAGCGCTAATCAATCCAATCCAATCCAATCCAATCCAATCAAGAGTTGACACATGTACTAATACTAAACGCGCGCGTGCGTGTGTATATATATATATATACAAAAGAGAGCAAACGTACCGTATAAAAAGGCTTGTGCAAGGCGTTTGGAATCATATAAATATAGTACTGTTGTTATTAAATATCCTCTAGTAGTATTGCGCAAAAGCGCGTAATGTGTTTTGAGGTGGTGTTTTGTTTTTTGTCTGTCGTTTCGTTTTCCCCCTTTTTTTCAAATACCTAAACCCTAATTACACAGAGACCAAAATGTCTTTTCTCTTGCCTCATTGATGCGCGCGGAGAGAGCGAGAGCGCACATAAAGAGAGAGATCAAAAGCGCAAAGAAATATAAGAAGAAGAAAGGATTATGGTGCGCGTTTGTTGATTTCCACACGTCGTGAACACACGCACACACTTTGTTTGTTTTTGCGCGCGTTTTATATATATAAATATCTCCCCTTCTCGGGGGTCCTTTTGTTTCCCCGCGCAAGTGTTGACTTCTTTCTGTTTATGTTTACGTTTAATTCCAGGACGACGCGCGGGAACAAGCCTTAGCCGCGCAACAACAAGGAGGACAAGGAATAGATCTCACCAACGCCCCAACCTCTGCCCAACAACAATCGGAAAGACAACACCAAGAACAACAATTAGAAGATGAACGTCGAGCGTTTCTCGCATCCGTTTTACAACCGAACGCTCGAGAACGACTCGCGAGAATAAAACTGGTGAAACCGGAGAAAGCGAAAGGAGTGGAACGGACGATTTTAAACGCCGCTAAGGAAGGAAAACTCGGGAAAGTTTCCGAACAAATGCTGATTGATATGTTGAACACGGTTTCGGAAAGCGGGATTGGAGAAGCGAAGGTTGGGAGCATCACGTTTGAAAGGAAGAAGAGCGCGTTCGACGAGTCGGACGAGTCGGAAGACGAGTGGTAGAATGAGCGAGAAAGAGAGAAACGCCGGCGGGGCGTCGGGGTAGGATAGAATAATACTAACAACAACAACATGTGATCATCGTAGCACGTAGCAACAACGTATTTATCGTAGAAATCAAGAACAAAATCATAAAAGTAGTACATATACATGCGCATATGCGACATCGACGCTTTGACGTCAAAGGCGTTTTTGTCTTCACTTCTTCGCCTCGAATCCCCCAAACAAAACTCCTCATGAGCGACGGACACGTATTAAACATCGACTCGCACATCGCCACGCTCGAAGAGGCGTTGGACGCGTTAAAGCGCGAGCGGTATTCTCGCGATTATTCTTCCCTCAATAGTAATACTAAGAGCGAGGAAAGAGATGAAGATAAAGAGCGCGCGTTGATGAGTGAAAACGAACTGTTACTTCGCGTGTTACGGAAAGTGATGCTGGAGAAGGAGTTTCACTTTCCTTTCGAGGAGGATGATAACGAAGAAGAAGAAGAGGGAGAGGACAACAACAACGACCACGCGATCGGATCGTTCAGTCCGTCCAAGTTTCTGTTGCAAAATCAAGACGGCGCGATTGGGACGATGAGGAAGAATTTCTCGGACGAATTCGCGACGAAGAGAACAAAGTCGCAAAAGTTAATATTGACGAATACTCATCGAGGAGGAGAAGAAGAGAACGAGAGGGATGAGAGTAAGAATAATAGCTTAGGTGAAGAGACGACGTTATCGAGAAAAGATGTGGAAGTTTTGGAGCGTTTGCTCGCGAAGAAGGTTAGGATTAAAGAGGAAGAAGAGGACGCGGAGGAGGCGAGGGAGAGACGAAGGGCGGCGGCGTCGCCGAGATTGTCGTCGTCTTCGGCCACGAGGAGAGGAGGAGAGGGAGGAGTGATGGGCATTTCGAGTGATGTTGCGATGCATATGAATGGTGGGACGAAGAAAGTCCCGTTTGAGCTTTTAATGTGTAACGACGACGGGTGCGAGCTAATCGCGCCGAAAGATAGAACAATTCGAGTGCGGCAACACGGGACGCCGCACTCGAAATTTACGTGGAAAGAAAAGCCGAAGAACGCGCTGATTGTGAAAAAACCTATGGATTATAAGACGGATGAGATGTTACCGTTCGTGGTGAAGACGTTGCGCGGTTTAGATGTGAACGTATGGATGGAACCGGAGGAGTTGGAGAGGCAGAAAAACAACGCTGCGTTAGAGTTTAAGGAGGAATTGAAGACGTGGAAGAAGGCAGAATCACCATCATCGACGGAAGATGTGGCGAAAGAGAAGATGAAGAACGGTAGTGGTGGTAGTTTTAGTCACAATTACAACAGCGCCGCGGAGTATAGCGCAATCATAGACTTTGTGGTTGTTCTTGGGGGCGACGGGACGTTTTTGTGGGTATCCAATCTGTTCCCGAAATCCTGTCCGCCGGTGGTGGCGTTTGCGCTCGGCTCGCTCGGCTTTCTCACCGTGTTTAAAGAGTCAAAGATTCGTGAAACGTTGAAAGACGTCGTGGCGGGTGATTTTTGCGTCTCTTTGCGCACGCGTTTGATCGCACACATACTCGATAAAGACGGCGAGGAGAAGAGTAAACAGTCGGTGCTGAACGAAGTCGTCGTGGACAGAGGTCCTTCGGCGATTTTGGTCGAGTTGGACGTCGCAGTGGACGGTTCGCCGTTGACGAAAGTTTTCGCTGACGGTATCATCGTATCCACACCAACAGGCTCGACGGCGTATGGTCTCGCCGCGGGTGGGTCTATGGTCCACCCCGGCGTCTCTGCCATGTGTTTTACGCCGGTCTGTCCGCATAGTCTCTCGTTTCGTCCGCTCGTTTTGCCGGATTCGGTGGTGTTGACGGTGCGAGTGCCCGAAGACGCGCGAGCGGCGCCGTGGGCTGCGTTTGACGGAAAGAATCACGCGGAATTGAAAAGAGGAGAGACGTTAGTTATTAGGTGCGCGCAGTATCCGATCGCGAGCGTGTGTCGGACGAGCGAGAATATGGATTGGTTTCGGGCGATGAAAGACGCGTTATTGTGGAACGTTCGAGGGCATCAACGTTCGTCTTTGCTAAGAGCAGATGAAAGCAACACGAAAATTAGTAATTGATACGAGATAAGCGCGCGTGTATGCTTGTGATAAAGATTCGGATAGATGTTGGGTATAAACATTTATTCATTAACAATTTATATCACCAACATATCCTCGATAATCGCGTCGCCAGATTTGAGCAGTCGATTAGGCGCTCTCAAGAGCTCGGCGTGTTAACTTTCAGAAAACACGCCGCGCGAATATCCACCTACGAACGAAAAAACTCCGCTGCGCCGAGAGACGCAATCTCTCCGCACAAACATGAAAACTCGCTCAAGGATTTACCAGTCGCGCTTGATCTAAACCCGAGGAGACCCTCTCCAAGAAATAGGAAAGCTATCCACGAGGTGTAGAAGCGGAGAAGACGACAACATCCGCAATACGCGTAAAAGGGGCGGCCCAACAGCGGCGCATCGACACTTAGCGCGCCGTGACTTTGCTGTCGTTTAAAATAGCTCTCGCGGACCCTCTCACGACTTTTAAAACACAACCGGCGACTTTTAAAAATAACCACCAGCCGTGACCTGGAATGAACGCTGACAAAATAACAGAAAACGTTCTCAATTCTTTCTTCGGTGTGTCTTCGGGTCGCGCGCGTGTAGCGTTCGTTGCCCTAGTGAGTCCCATGTGAGTTTTGAGGATTTTCCAATCTCAATTCTTGGGCAATAATTTCCCTCATCGATAATAATGTACGAATGTTTACTTTTTAAACATTCGCTTTTCCTCACGAAAGGATGGAAGGATCTCCCACCTTTCGTGAGGTATATCCCGTTTGTACGACGACGCGTTCTTTTCTGCGACGAAGCATTTACGCAGCTTGCACGGGTACAACTTTAAATGCCTGATATAATCTTTCATAAAACACTTTTGGATGATCATTTTCCAGTCGCGTCGATTTAAATGAAGAGCACAAAGTTCGATGAATCCAAAGCCTTTTTCTTAACGAGAACAATCAAACGCCCGGACATACCGTCAATTTACGGTGCGTTTTGATCTCTTCTCTGCCTTTCTCTCTCAATCGCAGAAAGGGACAAGGGACTTCGAGGGAAGGCTTTGGGATGAGTTCTCGCTTTGACTTTTCCCAACGTGGAAACCCTCGAAGTGACGAATCGAAAGAAGAAAAAAGAGAAGACATGTGCCTTTTTGGTAACATCGTCTCCCCTCCTCATATAATAACTTGTTGAAAGCGAGAGGACAGAGAGAGAGAGAGAGAGAGTGAGAGAGACGTGTCTGTTGTTCTTATTCTCATTATTTATTATCGTCGTTAGTATCGTTTTATTCTTTTATTACTACTGTTATTAGTAGTAGTATCATGAAGAAGAAGAAGAGCAAAGAGGATGATGGGAAAAATCATAATCAGAATCACCCACAACAACAACAACAACAAGCGGCGGTGTGGAAAGGATTCGCGAGCGGGTCGCTCGGGGCGATGGCCTCGGGCGCGGTGACGCACCCCATCGATTTGGTGAAGGTTCGGATGCAGCTGTACGGGGAGTGCGCGTCGTCAGCGTTAGGATCGAGTAGTAGTAGTTCTAGTAGTAGTAGTAATGTTAAGCCACCGGGAATGTTTAGAACCGGCGCTATGGTGTTGGGCAAAGAAGGCGCTTTCGGCTTGTACAAAGGTCTCTCCGCGTCTTTGTTAAGGCAGGCGACATTTATAGGGACCAAGTTTGGCACGTACGACGTTTTGAAAGCGACGATGAGGAAATACAACAACGGGGGGGATAATGTAAAAGAGGACGAGAGTTTACCGTTTTATCAGTTCGTGGCGTGCGGCATAGGCGCCGGAGCGATGGGCGCGGTCGTCGGGAACCCGGCGGATTTGGCGATGGTAAGAATGCAAGCGGACGGGAGGTTGCCGGAACATTTGAGGAGAAACTACACGAACGGTTTGAACGCAATGTTTAGAGTTGCGAAAGATGAAGGCGTGTTCGCGCTTTGGAGAGGCTCCGGGCCGACCGTGAACCGAGCGATGATCGTGACCGCTTCGCAAATGGCCGTATACGACAAGAGTAAAAACACGATTTTAGAAGTCGCGCCGAGTTTAGGAAACGGATTAGTCACGCAAACGATGGCAAGTTTCGCCGCCGGCGTCGTCGCCGCGTTGACCTCGAACCCGATAGATTTAGCCAAATCGAGACTGATGAGCATGAAAGCGGACGAGAAAACCGGCAAGATGCCGTACGCCGGGACGTTCGATTGTTTGATTAAAACCGTCCGAAGCGAAGGCGTCGGCGCGCTCTATAAAGGCTTGGTCCCGACGACTGCCAGACAGGTGCCGCTGAACGTCGTCCGGTTCGTCAGCGTGGAATACTTCAAGAAGTTCTTCGAGAAGTTCTGAAAAAATTAGAGTAGCGCTCGAGAGAGAGAGCGTAGCGTGTATTATGAGTTGTGTGTGTATTTTGTACGTACCAGTACCGGTAGTAGCTTTGGCGAACCCAATCAATCGCGAACATTTATTTCTGTTTAGAACTTCACACTCTCTCCTTTCGTATGAGTTGTGTGTGTATTTTGTACGTACCAGTACCGAACTTCACAATCTCTCCTTTTTCTCTGCACGCACAAAAAGAACGAAAATTTGTGAAGCACGAGCGCACAGATTTACACCCGCGAAAGGATGAGGAGGAAAGAAAAAGAAGAAGAAGAAGAAGAAGTGCACATGTTCATGTGCGCGCCTAGTACTGCTGCTGCGACTTTTGCTTCTTTTGATGATGATGAATACAAAAACAACAGCGTTATTAAAGACTCGGAAACGACCGTCTTGCAAACCGAATTGGAAGAAACTGTTCGGGAGATGTATTTGAAAAATGATGAAGAAGAAGAAGGTTTCGTGGACGACTGCGCTCGCCGAACCTCCCCTACGACCTCCTCTTCAACGACGAAACGCACATTCAACTTGGAGCGAACGAAGCACGTGGAGTATTGCTTGCGAAACGTGCGCGAATTACACCCCACGTACGTCTCTTTGAACAGTTCTCGAACTTGGATTGTGTATTGGTTGGTGCACTCGTTAGGTGTTCTCGGCGAGCTCGACTTGGACGAAGATTTACAAACAGACGTCGTGGAATTTTTAGCATCGTGTCAGCACGAGTCCGGTGGGTTTGGCGGTGGACCAGGACAGTTAGCGCATTTAGCGCCGACGTACGCGGCGATGAGCGCGTTGGTGACGATCGGAACGAAAGAGGCGATGGCGGTCGCGGACGTAGGGAAACTGCGAGCGTGGTTGATGCGGTTGAAGACGGTGACGACGACGACGCGAAAAGAAGATGGGGAAGATGTTGTGGTGGGAAGCTTTGCGATGCACGTGGATGGGGAGAGCGACGTGCGCGGCTCGTATTGTGCGCTTGCGGTGGCGCATTTGTGTAAAGTGTTGGATGAAGAGTTGACGAGAGGGGTAGCGAATTACGTGGCCGAGTGTCAGACGCACGAGGGTGGATTTGCCGGTGAACCTGGAGCGGAAGCGCACGGTGGGTACGCGTATTGTGGGATTGCGACTTTGGTATTGTGTGATATGGTGGTTGAGAAAAAGAAGAATGAGACGACGGCGAAGAATAATAAGAAGAAGATAAAGCAGAGTGAGTATAAGATTGGCGTGGATTTGGACGCATTCGAGGAGTGGTTGGTACATCGACAGTGCGGCGTGGAAGGTGGATTTAACGGAAGGACGAATAAATTGTGCGACGGGTGTTATTCGTTTTGGATAGGTGCAAGTTTCCCTCTCTTAGAGATGGTTCGAGGTGGAAAGGAGTCCAAGCAGTTGTTGTTCGAAGAGAGAACGATGGAAGATTTGACGAGTGTTCCACCCATCGCGAGTAATCGGGACGAAGATGGGATGGACGCTGCTGGTGATGTGATTGGTACTTCCACGCGTGATGATGATGAATGTCTGTTTCTTGGAATATTGCGCGATACCGCGGCGGAGATGTGTAACTTGAAAGAAGAAAACAGTTTGACGATCGAGGTAAACAACAACGACGATGCAAAGATTCAAAAGAAACCACTCGCTCGCACCCGCTTATCGTTCAACGCCAGAGCGTTGCAAGGATGGATTTTGGGATGTTGTCAAAGCGAAAAAGGCGGGTTGAGGGATAAACCTGGTAAATCGGCTGATTTTTATCACACGTGTTACTGTCTCTCTGGTCTCTCCGTCGCGCAATGGTACGGCGAATTACCCGTATTAGCCGGTGGTAACGCCACCGCGAAGGAGCGCAAAGCGAACGTGGTGGAGAAGACCAATGTGCTCTTGAACGTCGTCGAGTCCAAGTATACGAATTGGATGGATAACTTTGGAGGAGATATCGATATGGAGTGACTCTCGCGTCATAGTATATAGCTCTTTGCATAGAAGTAGTGATGTATGATAGGAATCCTGGTTCGCTCGTAACCGCGCGCAAATATTATTTTGCGAATCGGTTGTGATGTATAAATAGATTTGCCCGCGAAAGTAAGTCCTTACAACAATACGTCTCACAATAGTCTCTACGTGCTCTGTACTAAAATGCTAAATCGCGCGCCGAAAACACCCGTCGCAATCCTTTCGTCCTCGGTATCGGAAACGATTCTAAACTCTCCAGTTTTACTTCACTATCATTACTCCCGCTCGTTATCCGCGACTCCTCTAAAAACTCCTTCGCCTCGACGACGGATTCGGGTTCCTCCAACGCCGAATCTTCCTCAAACCATTGACTGCTATAAAACTTTCTCCGCCACTTTTCATTCTTCCCTCTCTTCTCCAAACCCTTACTCTTCCCTCTCTTCTCTTTACTCTTCTCTAACATCCGTCTCACGAACGCGTCGCGTTCTTCCACTTTTTCTCGACTCGTGTTCAGTATCCACTGCTCCATCTTGCTCCCGATTATCGGCGCTCTCACTTCCACGAAAACTTCCGAGCGAACTAAACATTTCGGATTACGCGCGGTCGATTCCTCGTGCTCCGTGTAGTACTCCGTAAACGTCATCGTCATCCGATTTGCACCGACGTGCGGGACGACCACACATTCGCGCTTGCTCGTCGTTCTCGCCCGATGTGCTCCTTTTCCTCCAACCTCATCACCGTCATCGCCATCGTCCCCTAAACTTGGTGGATAAAAATCCGAATACTCGTTGTAACTCTGCGCTTTCTGCACCCACTTCTTCAAAAACTTTGGAACTTTCAAATCTGGTTCGCTGAAAACGACTCGAGATGTGCCGCGAGGGACGCCTAAGAGTGGTCCGTCCGACGCTCGCCAGACGGACATGTTCAGGCCGTCCTTTGAGGTGTGTATCTCTTGTTGGACGACGGTGTCGAGCATCAAGTCGAAATACTCCACCGGGGAGACGTCGAAAGAGGTGAGATATACTTCTGACTTCCTCATTGTTGAGTTGTTCTTGTGAGTAGTATTGCGTTACGATCGCGCGCGCAGGTAAGGCGATAACAGTGTGCTGTCGTTGTTATGTATATATGTCGCGGCGTTCGTGGATTAATGTGACGTGTGATTCATTCCCCAAACAGCTCGTACAAGCGTTTTTTTCTCACAACAATACAAACTCTTTGTCTCTATTCACTTTTACGCCTTTTGGGCGGCGGCTAACTTGGCCAACGGCACGTCGTCGTCCGAACTTTCCTCGTTTTGGTCTTCTACTTTAGGTTTCTCCTTCATCGCCGATGGTTCGTTTGGTTTCTTCGCCGCGGACGCCGGCGGCGTGGGCTTCCGCGAAGGCGTCTCTTTTTTCACCTCGCTCTTCTCCTCTCCTTTTCCTTTTCCCAAAGCTCGAGTATTGTTTTCAATCTCGTCCAAATACCGTCTCGGTTGCACGGTCCCTGCGATCGAACTCTTCGTGTTCGGTGCCGTCTTCCGTTTCATAAACGCCTTGTGCGCCTTCTCGTGCGCTTTCGCGTCTTCCAACAAACCGTGTTCCATCAACCACACCTCCGCCATGATCGAATCCGGTCGTTGCGCGCGCAAAGAGACGTAAAACTTCCTCAAAGAATCTTCCTCGTCCGGAGGGTCCCGTTTTTGGCCCGTGAATTCGTACTTTCTCTTCGAAGCCGTCTCTGTCGTCGGTTTTGTCTTCTTCTTCTTTACGGGCGCTTTCTTCTTCTTTACCGGAGTCTTCTTTGCTGTTGTTTTCTTCTTTGCAGGTGGTGTTGCTTTTTTCTTTACCGCTGCTGTTTTTGCTGCTGGTTTCTTCTTCTTCAGCGCGGCCAACGGGACGTCGTCTTCTGAATCACTGCTTTCTTCTTCATCATCTTCAGAGGAGTCTTCTTTGTAATTCACTTGTTGCTTCTTCTTCTTCGTCGCGACCATGATCTTCTTCGTGTCCGATGATGTGTTCACTCTCGTTCGATGGGAAAATGAATTTCCCGAGAGATTTTGATTCAAATCTCTTCTTTTTATGCGCAGAAAAAACAAGTCAACACTCGCAGAAGAGAAGAATTTAAGAAGAGCCCCTCGTTCTTCCTTCCCCCGTCGTCGTGAAAGCGTGTGCTCCTCTTCCAACAACCGCAATACTATTGGAGTGCAAACACAGAGTAGCAAAAAGAGATTATTTGAGCGATGATATTATTTATGATGTGGAAAATCAAACGAGAAGTTCAAAACGATGAAAATTTAGTCCAACAAGTATTTAGGGTTTTTTAAAATGTCAGTTGTTTTAGAAGTACAAAGGGGAATAAAGAAAAAAAACTATTCAAAAACACATACGTCTTTTTGCTCGCAGAGGAAAGACACAGTAACACACATCACACATTGATTGCTTTCTCGATGATGACGGAGTTTGAATTACCGACAAACTTCGCGGCCTTGTTGTCGTCGTCGGATGAAGGCGGAGAAGGAGGAGGAACGCGAGAAAGCGGAAATGATGGAAGAGAAAATTCGTATCGCATCGAGAACGAACAAGATTTTGAGATGGAACGCGCGAACGAATCCGTCGAACGCGTGTGCTTCGAACTGACCGAAAACGAACCCACGCGTGTACTCGACCTCGAGATATTCGAAGACGTGTACCATTTGGTGAAGAACTTTCGAAGTTTACCGACGATGTCGCGCGTGCGCGTGTTGGACAGTTTGTGCGCGAATTTGAGCGTTTTGAGCGCCTCGATAACGGCGTTGTGCGTCGGGAACGCGAGCGATGAGGAAGAGGAAGAGATGGCGCCGTTGAGGTCGGCTTTGAAAGCGTACTCATTTTTTCTCGCGGAAGTTATGTCCACGAGCGAAGAAGAGGCGAAGGAGACGCAGGCGATGGGGATCGTGGAGAAGCAAGTTGGCGGCGCGAAGAAGAAGTCCAACTTGGCGAAGAAAGGGCAGCTGGTCGAGTGGAAGTGGGACGAGCAACGAGAACGCGCCACGCACGTCATGAACGGTGCACTGGACGTGGACTTGTATCGCGTGTTCAGACCGAAACCGGTGGACCAGGCGTTTTGTCGGCTGTTTATTAACGTCGCGACGGCGAGTTTGGAGAATCCAACGTCGTTGAGATCAAAGGTGACGAAACGCGCGACGTTTCAAATGGTCGGGTCTGTTGCCAGTAAATGGGGGGCGTTGGACGACGTCGTGACTGCGTTGTTGCACGTCTTGAATAAGCACGACCATTTATCCACGGCGATTGCGGATTTGTGCGGAGACGCGGCGGATCGATACGACGACGCGCGCTTGGCGGCGGCGATTTTGAGAGAAGTCGGCGGCGTCGATCCGAGAGAATACAAGAGAAGGCAGTTGACCGATGCGGCTGGGGTGAGGAATGTCGGGAACTTTTTGGAAGAGATTGCTAATCGCATGCCAAAGACGACGATGCGGAACGTGTCTTTGTTGATTGCGCATTTGGACGGTGACGCGTATTCGCTGCGATCGGCGGTGGTGTCCGTTTTGGGACGGTTGTTAATCGCGCACAAAGATGTCGGCGCGGTGAACGAAGCGACGGTGGTGGACCAGTCCGCGCCGCTATTGCGAGCGAAGCAAGGCTTTTTGGACGCGTTGGCGGAGCGCGTGCACGACGTTTCCGCGTTTACTCGAGCGAGAGTTTTGAACACGTGGGCGCAAATGGCTGAGCAAAAAGCGATTCCGTTATCGCACTGGTTAATCGTGTGCGATTTGGCCATCGGGAGATTAAACGATAAAGGTGGTTTGGTGCGAAAAGCGGCGATGAATTTGATCGGGACAATGTTAGGATTTAACCCGTTCGCGCCAGAGCTACCGACGGCGGCGTTCGCGGAGAGTTTGCGCGAGTACGAGGCCAAGTTGAAAGAGATGGAACCGACGCCGGAACCGGAAGAAGAAGAAGAAGGCGAAGAAAAGAAAACCCCGGAACGTTTGGAAGGTATCGATGAAGAAGGCGAGGAGGAGGAAGGAAACGTCGGTGATTCAGATAACGTTGATGCGAAAGGCACGGATGGGGAAGAAGAGGAGAAAGAGGAAGCCGAAGAAGACGCCGCGCCGGCGAAAACGCCAGCCGAGAAAGTTCCCCCGCAACAACCACAGGAGGAAGACGAACACCTCGCTGGTGGTATCGAAGCCGTGAGAACTATGGTAGCTGCTTTGAAAACAGCGCTCGGGTTTTCCATGCAACTCGCGCAGTCCGTACCAATTTTTGTCGCTTTGTTGTCCTCGACAACGGCGACGGATTGCGTCGAAGCCTCCCGCGTCTTGGTCAAGCTCAAGCAGTTCGGCGTCGACAACTCGACGGCTGCCGCGAGATCTGTTTTGAAGCTCGTGTTTTCTCAAGAACCGCATGTAAAGCAAGCGGCGATTGAGGCGTGCGATGAACTTTACCTCGCCTCGGACGGGCAAGGCCAAGGACCGCGATTCGCCGCGGTGAAGTTGGCGAATTTGGCAGGCACGTCCAATCTCGGTGAGCTGGCCTCGCTCGAAGTATGCCTTCGCGAGTTGGCCAGAGATGGACGATTATCGCCAGATGGTGCAATCGTGAAAGCGTTGTGGGTCGATGCCGCGGATACGGAGAAAAATTTCACGCGAAGAGCAGCCGCGTTGGACGCTTTGCGCATGTGCAAAGACGACGCCAACGAGACGTCCGCACAGATTCTTGCCAAACGCGCCGACGTCGTCTCGCAGTGTTTATCGGACGCCATGCTTGCTGCTGGTACAGAGAAGATACACAGCGGTCGCGGTGCGGCCATTTTGGCGCGTTCGGCGTGCGCGGCGTTGGCGCAGTGCCGCCCGACGGAAGCGGGGCCATTTTCGTTAGACTCGGAAGTGTTCGTCGGCCTCGCGAGAGTGTTACACCCAAAATCGCCTTTGAGTGGTAAAGCTTGGTTCCCGTGCGCTGAGCAAGCTTTGTTGGCGGTGTACGCGTTGCATCCGGATCCAGAATCGTGGTGCGCGAAGCTGATTAAGAGTCACGCCACGGCGACGTTTGGCGCGAAATCGACGACGACTAATAGCGACGACAACAACAAAGAAGCCACGGAGGAAGGAGCAGAAAAAGACGGCGGAGAAGAAGAGGAAGCAAACGTCAACGACTTCTCGAACGTTTCTGGAACGGCTTTGTCCCGCTTTCTTTGGATGCTTGGCGAATGTGCCGTGCGCCACTTGGTGTTTTCCGAACGTCTCGCGCGTACCGTACGCAGAGCGCGAATCGGGAGAGACCGCGTTGCTCACGCGGCGGCAGAATCTGCGGCGCAAAAAGACGACAACGCTGCTACCGGGGAAGAAGCGGCGTTAGCAGCGGCACTTGGCCAAGGTGCGGTGGCTGAAGATGCGGCGTTGGATAACGCGAGAGAGGACGCCGAGAAAGAACTTCTCGGTTTCTCAAAGAAAAACAAGAAGTGTTTCGGTGGCGTCATCGCTGCGTACGCGCCGATTGTCGTCCAACTTTGCGGGAACGAGAAAGTTGTGAAAGGCGCATCGGTCGTCAGAGGTGCGGCTGTTGCGGCGCTTTCTCGACTGATGGCGTTGGACATGGACTTTTGCGAGACGCACTTGCCGCTGCTCTTCACGCGCGTCAAGGACGAACGCGACGTACACGCTCGAGCGGCGATTACCGTCGCTCTCGGCGATTTGGCGTTTCGTTTCCCGAACGCGTTGGAACCGTGGACGGAGCACTTGTACGGCACGAAAGAGTGGGGGAACGCGCTGCGAGATCCGTCGTCGAAGGTTCGCCAGCACTCCGTAAAGGTGCTCGCGCACCTCGTGTTGAACGACATGATGAAAGTCAAAGGTCACATCTCCGCCATGGCGAGATGTTTGGAAGACGAAGACCCGCGCGTTTCTTCTGTTGCGCGCTTGTTCTTTGCAGAACTCGCGAAAAAGCACGGCAATCCGATCTACAACTTGTTGCCAGACCTTCTCTCGAGACTTTCCAGCGACGCGGAGATTTCCGAGGAAGCGTTCGAGCGCATCATGCGCAGATTGTGTGGATTCATCGACAAAGAGAAGCAAGCGGACGCGTTGGCGGACAAATTGGTCCAGCGATTCCCGGAAGCCTCGCGAGCGGGTTCTGCAAAACCGGCGCGAGACATTTCGTTTTGCATCTCTCAGCTCAAGACTTCCGAGAAGGCGTTCAAGAAGTTCACCGAGTCGTGGAAAATGTACGAGGAGTGCCTGTACGACGCCAAGACGACGCAGAACTTCCAGTCGATGTTTGCCAAGATGAAACGCGTGGCAAAATCGACCGAGTTCAAACAGTTCATCGACGAGTTCGACGCGAAGATGTCCGAAGCGCACGCCGAGAAGGCGGCAGCGTACAACGTCTCCGCCAGAGCCGAAGGGAAGGAAGAGGTCGAAGTCATACGGGCGGAGAGCGAAGAGGAGGAAGAAGAAGCAGAAATGCAAGAAGGCGAAGAGAAGAAGCCCGTCGTCGATGGGGTCGTCGAGGAAGAAGGAGGAGGTAAAAGTGAGGACGTGGCACCGGATGCTGCTCCAGCTGAAGACGAGACGGAACAGCCGGTCGAGAAAGAAAAAGAAGTCAAGGTGGAAGAGGAGGACGAAGAAGACGACTTTAGCGAAGACGAAGATGAGGAAGAAGAAGAAGAAGAGAACGACGAAAACGCTGGTAACGTCAACGTCGTCGAAGAGGAAGAAGTAAAGCCCGCCACAAAAGCGCATGCTTCTGGTCGGTCCTCTCGTTCTCGAGCGACTAATAAAGCTTAATTGTTGTAAAGTGAGAAGAGCTTTCGATTTAATTATTATTATCGATTGAAATACAAAGTTTTTTATATTATTATGAATGAATGAATGAATGAATGTAAAACCGTCGTCTTGTTCAGACGTGGTCCGTTTCGTCCTCCTCTTCCTCCTCTCTGCTTCTTTCTTCTTCTTACTCGGAGTGATCGTCCGGGTCGGTGTGATCCTCCTCGTTCTTTCCCAAAGTTCCTTTACGATATAATCGTTCTAATCTCTCTCGCGCGTTTTCTAATCGCTCTCTCTTCGCTTCTTCTCTATACGAAGCCATCAATTCCATGCCTTGCGTCTTCCAATCTAAACTCAAATCGTCGTCGGAAATAGTGCACGTGTCGTCCTCGCCGACAACTCTCCACGCGCCCGATCGCAACATGTTTGATCGTTCCCAATCAGTCACGCGTAAACTTTCCTTGGGCGGCGCCAACTCGTAGCCTTTATTAGAAACTACGCAGCGATGTCCGCCGACTCTGCACGTCAGCGCCAACTCGCTCTTCGTCACCGACTCTACAATCGGTACCGTACCTAATGATGGCTTGAGTAATTTAGCGTACCTCTCCGCATCTTCCTTCGTCATGAATGCCAAAATCGTATCCACCGGCAACTCCTCCGGCGTCGCTTTTTCTTGCAAAGAATAAATACCAGCCTGTTCCGGGCTGTTGTGACCGTGGTGAAAGACGAGAACAAACAGCGGCGAGAAGTCTTCCACACAGTTCAAGTTCACCAACGCCACGTTAGTAATCATACTGCTCTTCTCATCGGTCGCTTTTTGTTGTTTCTCTTCTAAATATTTCTTATACTGCTCCTCGCCCAAACGTTTCTCGAAAATTTCCTCCACGGATGAAAACAAACTGTTCTGGTCGCCCAAAACCTTGCTCATCTTTTGGAGGAACCCCTCCGGTAAAAGAGACGACCCGTTCATCTTTTCTCTCAAGAACTCGTCCGTCTTTCGTATGCGTTCGTCAATCTCCTCTCTCCTCTTCTTCGCCTCGCCGCCTGCGCTCTTCGCGTTTTCCGTTTCTAACCGTTTCTTCTTCGGTTGCTTCTCCGCTAAACTCTCCCCTTTCTCGTTAAACCCGTTCCGTTCGTTCCATTCGATAAAATCTTTCGGCGTTCGCATCGCTTTCACGACCATCTTGTTGTATTCGTCTCTCAATAAGATCGTTTCAATTTCCACCAAACGCATGCGTTCGGATAAGACGCGCAGTTCTGGAGAATCAAACGCCAAATATTTTTGATGAGAAAACTCAGACGACGAATTTTTATCCTCGTCAGCTTCCTCTTTTTGCTCCTGCTTTTTTTCACCTTTTTGGGGAACAAACCCCTCCTTTTCCTTTTCCTCCCTTTCGTTGTCTTTATCGTCGTCGTTGGAAGACGAAGAAGAAGAAGAAGAGGCTTTTGCGGCGAGAAGGACAAGTCGTTGTTGCTTCTTCTTTGTCGTCGTTTTCAGTTTTGCGGCGTAGGAAGAGTAAGAGGGTCGCGCGGTCGTCGTCGATGACAAAGCAAACATCATTTTTTCCCTTTCGTCTTTGGGGGTAAAACCTTGTTTTCAACGAACCAATTCGCTCTAAAACTCTGCTTTTACTGCTGCTCGACAAGAGAGAAGACACGGAGAGAGAGAGATGAGAGAGAGACGTTTGTGTGTGCGCGCGCAGTAAGTGTGACGATGATGCGCAAAACGAGAAGAGCAGAAGGGGAGTTAAGGATGTTTTGCAAAAGCAGCGCGCGCGTCGCTTTCGTTTTGTTGTGGCGAGAGAACGTGGTGATGAGGTTTTTCCAATCGAAAGAGAGAAAAAAGGAGATTTTCAGAAAAAGAGCAAAAAAAGAGATTCTCTCGAAGAGCTTTTTGTTTGCAGAAGTGATTTTGAGATGGTTTCTTCCTCCCTCTGTTTGCGACTTAATTTTAGGCCAGAAAGTTGCTGCTTCCTTGAAATTTTATGATGACGAAAGTGTGGGAACCATATGGTTGGTCAGTTGATTTTTTATGAAGTTCTACGTCGTAAGCCTGTGAATAAAAAGAAACTACTGAATAATAATACTATTAAGCGGAGCAAACGTTGATGACCTCGGCCGCGTGTAACAGTTTATTCACGTTTTTCTCTCCGCTCCAATCGTGCCAAATCGTACCCGAGCGAGCGCGAGCGCTTCTTCCTCCGTATTGGTCCGGCGCTTTCTCTTTTCCCGGGAAAGATCCAAACCCATAGACGTTGACGGTGTCGCAGAGTTGCGAGAAGAGGAGGATGGCGTGCGCGCCGGAAGTCATTTGGCGCCATTGGGTGAAACCAGTCAAGCCTAAGCGGCTGGCATCGGTTCGGAGTTTGTTCATGGCGCCGGCTAAGGATTTGGAGAGTTTCAGAGGGAGCGCGAAGCGCGGGTTGTTCGGAAAACGCTTTTTGCACGCGGAGAGGATTTCACCTTGTGCGGCTGGGAACCAAATCATCACGCCGGTGTCTTCGTTACCGGCTTTGCCTTCGGGGAAGTTACCGCGGCAACACAGCGCGATGGAGCGGCGACCGTTTAACACTCGGAGCGTCGTTTTCGTGCCGACGTGCTTTTCAAAACCAGTAGTCGGTAAAATGTTGAACCGAACGACGACGTCGTGTGCATCGATGTACTTTCCGTACGGCTTCGTCATCAAGTGACCGGCGTTACCGACGATCGCGCAAGTGCTGAATTTCTTCCCTTTCCCGAGGAGCGGCGACAAACCAACTTTCGGGAGCTTCTTTAAACCTCTCACGCCGGGGAGTTTCTTGGCCGCCGTCAACGAGTCTTTCTCTCTGCACAACGTCGGATCTCGCGTCAAGCACTCGTTCAGCGTTTGCTCTTGACTAAAGACGCGCTTGGATACGATATTTCCGGGACCATCGTTCTCGTGGACGACTCTGACGTAAAGTTCCTTGCCGCATCCGGCTTTACCCATGGTGAAACCGATGCCGCGATGGAGCAAGTTTCTTCTTCTTCCCGTTCTACTGCTACTGCTGCTGTGACTATCACTACTACCGCTATTTCTCATCGACGATGACGCGTTACTATAAATATGGTCTTCTGCTATATTCCTGCTCTCAATTTCATCATCATCCTCACCCACGTCGCCTAACATCTTCCTCCTCAGCCGTCGCTCTCTCTCAAACGGCAACATCTCTCTCGGCTGACCTCCACACGGCATAGACGCGTCCGCACCGGGTAAATTATAGTTCACGCTATCGTCATTACTACCACTGCTACTACTTTGAATAGGTTCCTTCTCGTCGTCTTCGTCTTCCTCTCCTCCCAACGTCGTCGTCGCCCCCTCCTCTTCCCTTTCGCCAAAATCATCCTCATCTGATGCGGGTAAGTTCGACGCGAACGCGTTCGCATCGTTCAGCACATGTTCACCTAAATTCGTCGACAGAGAATACGCGTACTCCTCTTCCTCGAAACATCTATATTGAATCGTATAGAGCGTGGAAACCGTGAAAATAAACCCCAAAACGATGAATTTCAGTTTCAAGTTTTTCGCTCCGCCTTCTTGATTCGTTCCGTGATGGTGACGCCCGTGTTGGTGATGCAGACGCGACGACGACGACGACGACGACGAAGGAGGGGGAGGAGGAACAAACATACTCCCTCTCTCTCTTTCTCACGCACACAAGGAGCGCTGAAATGCGGCGTGTTCCTCTGCGAAACCTCTTTGTTCTTTCGCGTGTGAAAAGATACAAAACTTAACAAAAGTGAAGAAGGTTCAGAGAGTAAAGAAACGACACATGTGATAAAATTAGTACGTGATGATGAGATTTAAAAACGCGCCGCTGCTCTTCTTTAGTATCATCCGAAATCATCACAGAAGTCTGGAAATGTCTCTCCCGAATATTTTCGTTCGGACGATATCCGCGCCGACTTTAAAGACGTTGTTAATGCTCACTTGACTGATGGTTTCGAACGACTTCCACACCAAACCGGCGGCTAAGCCTTTCAAGATGGTAAAACCCGGGATATCGGCGACGGCGGAGTCCTTGCCGATGTACGCCAGCGAACCTTTGTGCTCGTAGTTGAATCTCATGTTCGGGTCTTGGAGGGTTTCGAATCCGTTTTCTTTGGCGCTATTGAAAACTTCGGCTAAATAGTTTCCTTGTTGTTTCGCCACTTGCGCGGTAGCCGGGAAAGCGCGCAATTCGTTATCCAACGCTTCGCACATTTTCATGAATTCAGACATGGTCATCTCGTCACGTTCTTGCGTGTACGATTTGAATACATCTATGCTTAGCGTGGCAGATTTGGCCATCTCTTTCAAGTGCGGGAAATCTTTACCGCCTTGCTCCAGGGCTTTGATGGCAGTCGGGAGGTTAATTTGGAGTTCGCAGTTGCCGTCCTCGTCGCATTTACAGGCTTTCGCGTATATTTCTTGCGCTTTCGCCATCGATTTCGGACGTTCAACGGTCACGCAGTCGCCTAAACCAAAAATTGAACCGTCTGAACCTTTCACGCGCATGGCTTTGTCCGCGGATAAAGATCTAACGTTCGGCTGCGAGCCTTCCGGTAAGCTATTTTGTATCTTTTCGCAAAGCGGGTTGAGTTTAATTCCCGAACACCACACGGACATGCCGCATGGAATTTCCCTCTCTGCGCCGGTATTCTTATCTGCCACGATTAAACTGTTCCTTTTCACCTCTTTCACTTGCGTGTTCAAAATGCAATTGATGTTCGCTCGTTTGAAAAAGTCCGTGGCGTAATCGGCGATTTCTCGATCGTAGGAGGATAAAATTTTCTCCTGTAAATCGATGATGTTAATCGAAACATCTTCCAACAATCGTCTCGGAAACGTCTTCGCGACGTCTTGATACACCAGATCGTACAACTCCGCGGCTAACTCGACGCCCGTCGGCCCGGCGCCAATGATCACAAACCGCAACAAATTCTGGATCTCCTCTTTCGAAATCCCCGGCAGCGTCGCTCGTTCAAACCTTTCGTTCACTTGACTTCGAAACCTCGCGGCATCCGAAATCTCCTTGAAAAACAAGCAGTTCTCTTCCACTCCAGGCACGCCAAACGTATTCGTCACCGCCCCAACCGCGGTGATTAAATAATCGTACTTCAACGTAAACTCGTTGTTCGCTTTGCGACACGTGACGATTTTATTCTTCGCGTCGATATCCGTCGCCGCCGCTTCGTAATACTTGAACCCTTTCTTCGCGATTGGGCGTCGAATAGACTCGACGATCGATCTCGTTTCAATCGCGCCCGTCGCCACGCCTGGTAATAACGGCGTGTACAAGAAATAATTCCTCGGCGACACCAAAATCACTTCAAACGGGATATCTTTCTTCAAGGATTTCACGAAGGACACCGCACCCCACCCGGAACCGAGAATGACGACGGTTCTTTTCGCCGGGTCAGAGCCGATTTCGTCGTACGACACGGTCGTTTCCGGTTCCGCCACCGCTTGGTTCCTTATTATTCTCTCATCTCGCCTTCCTCGTCGTCGTTTAAGTCGCGGACGCTGCTGCGTATTCTCGACGATAAAATCTCTCGTCATCTTTTTGCCCCCACGTGAAGATGATGGACAAAACTTTCTCGTCGAAATCATCGTCGTCGTCGTCGTCGTCGTCGTCGTCATCTCTCGCACTAAAAGCAGAAACCACCAAAAGCGTTGTTACGTTTCTCTCTCTCTCTCTCTTTCCGTTTGTGGTTGCGAAAACAAAATCTACGAATAAAAGCCAAAAGTCTCGTTTTTTTGTGTCGTGTGTGAGGGACGAACGAGAACGACGTGGACAAGGAAAAGAGAGCAGAGGAATGGTGCGGAGAAAAGAGACGAAAAGAGAGAGAAAACGAGAGCCCTCTCGAATTTTTGTGTGCTTTTTTGCACGCAAACAAAACAGCTGTCGGCTGTTTTTTTTGCCTTTTTTTTTGCTCTCGCTCCGCAGAAGAAGTTTGGCCATTTCTTGTTGGGGGGAGATACGAATCTTAATCTCTTTCTTTTCTCTATTCTTCGAGAGAGAGCTTGCAGGAGAGAGAAGAGAGAAGGGAAAACGCTTATTATATATCATCGCGTCGTCGTCAAATCGTTTTCCTCGTTTTCGTCGAAGAGTTTTAAGAGTAAGAGAGAGAGAAAAGAGAGAGAGAGCACATTTGGATTTGTCGCTTTTCGCCGCCGCCTAAAGAAGAAGAAGACAAAGAAGACAAAGAAGAAGAAGAAATATGACGACAGAAGAAGCGCCCGCGCGATTCGGCTCGAAAGAGTTCAAATCGAACGGGCCAATTTCTATATTAGCCGCGGATGGGAACAGGTACCAGTTGGACGATGCCACGAACGAGTATTTCGGGGAGATTGAAAAAGCGTTGAGAGAGTTTGATGACAAAGACGACGATGCGAAGAGGAGAAAGAATAACAACATCCAAGGACAAGATGATGGAGAAGAAGAGGAGTTCAACCAACGAAACGAAGCGATCGAAATATTAGCAAACAACGCGCTCGAAGGCGCGGATGGGAAAGAGGTGGAGTTGATGATGGACGCGCGGTGTTCGCGGTTGATCGAGAGACTGGTTGCGCACGCGACGGATGAAGCGTTGGTGTTATTTTTACGGAAAGCCTGTCGAGGATGGAAGACGTACGCGTTGGCGATGAACATTTTTGGTTCGAGAGTCTTAGAGAGCGTTATCAGGCAAGTTTCGAAGAGATTGGTGGTTGATGGTGAGGGTAGTGTTCATCATCATCACGCGACGACGAAAGAAAGAGGCATACAAGAGGTTTTGAAGTTTAAGGAGATGCTTTTAGAGAAGGAAGACGTGGACGACGGATTCGAGAACGAGGGTAGAAATAGAAGCAACAACAGCGACGATAAAGGTGGAGATCATCATCAACGACAACAACAAGAAAATAATAACCTCCCAGAAGCAGGACCGAGGAGTTGTTTAGATAACTTATCGTACGTTTTAAGTTCGCGAGCGACGGACATCTCGTTCGACCAGCGTGCCTCGCCGGTCGCTCGGCGCGTGTTTTTTCTCTTTGCCGGTAAGGACATGCCGCTCAATCCAGGCGGCAGAGATAAAACGTTAGCAGTTGGTCAACAAAATTATAAACCGCAAGGTAATTTAGAGAGTAAACTGAAAGGCGCGACGAGCGTGGAACACTTCGACGCGTCCAAGAAGAATCGAGAGAAACACCGAGACGAAAAGAACGAAGATAGAATAAACGCCTTTCCGGAACTTCTAGAATCGCACACGAACGACGTATTAGCGAACGTCGAGGAAGTTTTATGGGACATGACGGATGATCCGTGCGCGAGCGCGTATTTACAAGCCATTTTGCTCAGTCAAGAAGGAGACGATGCAAGTTTAAAATGGATCATTCCCGGTTTGTTGGGGTGCGCGCCTCCGGAAGACGCGCCAGATGGCGAGATCCTCGCGGACCTCTCTTCGGACGACATGAAAGCGCTCATGCAATCGCGGTCCGGGTCGCACTTGCTGGAAGTTATCGTGCGAGTTGCACCGAGAACGTTAGGGGCGGAGATTTGGCGGAGATTTTTTCGCGACAAATTAATGTCCATATCGAAACACCCGGTGGCGAACTTTGTGTTGCAATCGGTTTTAGGAAGTTCGAAGGATCCAGCTGTTGTCGCCTCTGCCGTCTCTGAACTCTCCGCGTTGTTCGGAACGTTGCTGTACGAAAACAGAGCCGGTGTTATCGCGGCACTTTTAGCCGCCTGTTTGCGATTGAAAACCAACGAAAAAGATTGTTGCAAAGCCTTGGCGAGAGGCGTGACGTTCAAGTTAGAAAAGAAAAACGCCAACAACGCGACGGCGGCGGATGGTACTCATAACGAAGAAGGCGGCGGAGGGAGCCGAAAAGGTGGCAAATCGCAACTCGCGCGCGCGCTCCTCTTCCTCGGGAACCCACCTCACGGGAGATGCTCCGTACTCGGCGCCGCTATGATGCAAACGCTCGCCAAGTACCCCGCCGACGCTACAGTCATGTTCCTGGAATCTCTCTGCGATACCGATCCGAAAACTCTCCTCCAAGCCGCCCGCGACGCGTCTGGCTCCCACGCCATCGAAGCAATCTTAAACTCTCGTTTGGTAAAAACGAAACACAAGAAAGCAATCGCGGAACTCCTCGTCGACAACGCCGTCGCCTTAGCCGTCTCCTCCGGAGGCTCTCGAGTCCTCGAAGCGTGTTACCGCGAAACCGACAACAAAACCAAGAAAAAAATCGTCGAACTTTGTTCCAAGCGAGAGAAAGAAATCGTCTGCACTCGACACGGCGTGGTCCTCTTCAAACGCTTAGGCGTCAAACAATTCCAAAACAACGCCAGCGGGTGGGAGAAACGGGAAGAAAAGTCCGCCGCCATCCGAGCCGAGTTTGAAAAAGAGTTTGGTTTCGACGCACCCGAGAAGGAAAAGGAAAAGGGCAACAAAACGGCCGGCGTCCTCCGCGAGGTGCCGCCGCCGCCGCAAAAGCGCCGCCGCGACGAGATTCATCCGGGAGGAGAAGACGAACGAGAAAACGACGACGACAAAATCGGGGATAAAACGACTAAAAAGAAAAGCAAGAAAGAGAAGAAAGAGAAGAAAGAGAAGAAGGAGAAGAAGGAGAAGAAAGAGAAGAAAGAGAAGAGGAAATAATAGGCAGTGAGAGTAGTGAAATTTTCTCATTTTAATTCGCCAGACGCCAGACTTTTCCAAATTTAGAACAAAAACTTCACAAATCTGGCACCCAAACAACATTACCATCACGTTTGTTTTATCACGATGACAACGCTCTTCTTCTCGAGAAGACGACGCAGCAGCAGCAGCAGCTTTAGCGCAGTGCTCTCCTTTTCCCTCCTCTTTTGCTCCTGTTCGCTCTTTGCGTCCGCGAAATCCGCCGACAACAACGACAAAAGGAAACCGGGGGTGATCCCATGGGCGAAAATTGAAACCGAGAAAAACGTGACAATCTACGGCGCGTACGATGCCACGAAAACGATCAAGTTTGAATTCAAAAGCGACGAGGGGCACGACGTGTATCGAGTTCGAGATGTAGACGCGTTCAAGAACTGCAGCTTGGATGGCGAGGAGAAATTGCCCGAGGTAAGAATAGAGAGTAGTCGTGATGCTTTGTTTGCTTACTAAAGAGGGTGCCTTTTGAGATGAAAAGCAGTGCTGACATTTTTTATATTCTTCTTCTTCTCGTCTTATGATGTCGCAAACTTTATTAAACACAGGTTCAAGTGGATTTCGGTCGGCGGGGTATTTTATCGTACGTCTCGGTGACGCCGGCGGAAAACGCGACGCTGTACTTTGTTTGCTCCCAGCATTGCGCGAGCGGGCAGAAAATTTCAATAGCGCACGATCCGACGGTGTACGCGGAAGGCGATTTGGATCGGGACGGAGACGTGGACGACGACGATGCCGCTCTCGGTGCGGAGAAAGACGACGACGACGACGACGACAAAGACGACGACTTTGATCGCGAAATTGACGACGACGAGTGGGAAGATAAGAAAGACTTTGAAACTGGATGTCCGTACGACTGCGAAGCGGGATGGGAGTCGAATACGATTAATTCCGCGTGTCCATGCGGCAACGTTAACTGCACGGAAACAAGTAAATCTGTGCAATCGATCAGATCGATTGGCGCGATAACTCCTGGTTGCATGTACGTCGTCAAGGCCTTCTGCGTGGCGGAGGAAGCGACGAAGACGGCGGCGAACGAGGATCCTTCCCAAGTGTGCGAGAAATTTTTAAGAAACAAGGGGAGATCGGAAGAGGTGGTGAGAGGCCAAGAACACGTTTTCGAGGATAGCGATGATGATGACGACGACGACAATTACAAGTTACCCAGCCGAGGCAACAATAAAGTTAAAGTCACTTTTAAACCGAACAGTTTAAGAGCGAACGAGACGAACGTAAACGTCGGCGTCAACTCGGTCGACGAAGACGAAGTAAAAGAGTTGCAAAGACCGGAAAGATTTAGAGGGAAGAACGCAACCGAAGGTGAAGTCGGTAATCGATCGGTCTTCATCGGCACTATTTTGACTTTAACACCACACGGGACAGTCTTTGACGAATGCGTTGAAGTCGCCATCCCGTTTGTGAGAAATTTAACGGATGTGAACAACGCGACGATCGCATGCATGAAAGCGGCGGATGAAAATTCGCCGTTTGAATTGATCGAATGCGTCGTAGAAAATACCAGCGGTACCGAAGGGATCGCGACGGCGTGCGTTGACTCATTTTCTATCGCAACCGTGATGGAATCGGACATTTCAACGACTTCGGACGACGAAGATCCCACGGGCGGCGCTTTTGCGAAGTCGACAACCTTTGTCGCGATCTTAGTTTCGGCCGTCCTCGCATTGTTCTAGAAAAGATATTCGATGATGATTGCGGATAGATTACAATCACGGTAAAAACGCATTTTGCACGTAAACAAAACGACGATATTAATACGAAGAGACAACAACCACCGAAAAGGGGCTCAATAGAAACATACGACCATATCATTGTATGCACGAGCATACTAGTATATACGACAAATCATAATACTTTCGTTTAATATTCATCTTTCTTTCTATTACATTTTTCTTTTCATTCAATTTTAATTCTCCTCGTACTCTTCTTGCATCTTCTTCGCGCTCATTCCGGCTTTACTCGCTTGCGTCGCAGCAACTTCTCTCGCCTCCGCGTCGTATAGAGTCGCCATGTTCCCGTCTCTCACGAACGAATAATCCTCTCTCCCTAACAAATCGCACTGCGCGTATTGCATCATCAAATGGTCAATCAACACCAACGCAACCATGGATTCCACCATAGGAACCGCTCTCGGGACGACGCACGGGTCGTGTCTTCCTCTCGCTTTCAACTCAGTTTCCACACCGTCGCGATTGACCGTGTTTTGCGGTCGAGTAATCGTCGACGTCGGTTTAAACGCAATCTTCATCTCGATAATCTCGCCGTTGGAAATGCCGCCTTGAATACCGCCCGATTTGTTCGTCGTCGTTCGCAAACCTCTTTCCGCGTCCATGTAAAACGGGTCGTTGTGTTCGCTCCCCTTCTCTAACACGCCTCCAAACCCACTCCCGATTTCAAAACCTTTCGTCGCCGGCAACGACATCATCGCTTTCGCCAAATCCGCCTCCAACTTATCGAACACCGGCGCGCCTAAACCTCTCGGGCAATTTCTCACGATGCACGTCACCACCCCGCCGCACGAATCTCCTTTCACTCTCACCTCATCGATCGCCTCGATCATCTTCTCCGCAACAGAATCGTCCGGACACCTCACGATGTTCTTCTCCACGTCCTCCATGGTAAACTTTTCGTGATCCACCCCGCCTTCGCTCGTTTTCACGTCCTTCACTTGACTCACGTACGCCAAAATTTCCGTATTTCCAATTTGCTTCAAAATCTTCTTCGCGATTGCGCCAGCCGCGACTCTCCCGATAGTTTCTCTCGCGCTACTTCTTCCACCCCCGGCAATCGCTCTCACCCCGTATTTCATATCGTACGTCGCATCCGCGTGACTCGGTCTATACGCCACCGCGATCTCGCCGTAATCTTGCGACTTGTGGTCTTTATTCCTCACGAGCACCGCAATCGGCGTCCCGAGCGTCACGCCGTCCAATCCAACCCCACTCAAAATCTCGCACGAATCTTCCTCGTTCCTCGGCGTCGTAATTCTCGACTGCCCCGGTCGACGTCGGTCCAACTCGAACTGTAAATCCTCCCTCGATATTTGAAGCTTTGGCGGTACCCCGTCGACGACGCACCCGACGCCGCCGCCGTGGGATTCACCGAACGTCGTCACCCGGAAGAATCTCCCGTACGTGGAGCCGACGTTAGCGATTTGTAAATGCCCTCTTCTTCTTTCTCTGTGTTTTCCTCCGCTCGTTTTCGTCCTCCAAACCGCCGGCATCATCGTTTTCGGTCGCCGCGCAATCATCGTCGTCGTCTGCATTTTACTCTCGATTTTTCCCTTTGAAGTAGTAGATGAGGAAAAAGACACCCCTGCTTGATGATGCATCGTCGTCGTCATCAACAGAAGAAGAAGAAGAACAACAGACTCAGCGCCAACGAGATCTCTTTCACGAAAGCGCGCTTAAATATAAATACTCGTCTCTCTTCTCTCTCTCTCTCTCTCT